>Ga0209395_1002521_pt1 | contig 23767 bp, 16 predicted proteins | sample GOMGulsemesocosm_3_FD_184635 | JGI IMG/M metagenome (GOLD analysis project Ga0209395, IMG submission 184635) | Methane-oxidizing microbial communities from mesocosms in the Gulf of Mexico - GOM9D Gulf of Mexico (SPAdes) (version 2) | ecosystem: Environmental > Aquatic > Marine > Cold seeps... | reverse complement strand
TAAAACAAAATCGTCAGGTTGAGGAGTTGGGCAGTGGCCAAGTATAAGGATATTATCGCATTCTGTTTTTTATTTTCGATATCGTTTGTCTTTATGTCACACGTGGTAAAAACAGTTGACCCAGTATTGTCTACTTTTATTACTTATGGCTTTGCAGCACTGTTTTTTATTTTTATAAATTTAAGTAATTTTACTAAGTTAACCTCAATAGCTAAAAATAATTTTAGTGAAATTATTAAGATTAATATATCGACATTAATAAATACGTTCTTAGCGTTCTATGTGATGCTTTACGTCAGTCCTATCGTTTACATTATTGTATTTTTCTCAGGGTTATCATTTTTATCAGTATTATTTAAATTTAACGGCAATAAACTAAAGCTGAGTTTTACCCTAGGTGTATTTATATTTTCAATCATTACATCCGTAATTATTTCAGATACAGCTATTGGGCGCACGACTGCCGGAATAGTATTAACGTTAATTTCAACTTTCTTTGCTTTGCAATATATGAATAAAACCGATGAGTTACACAATAATTTAGGCGTGACAGTTTCGCAGGTGTTAGCGCTTAGATTTTTCTTAGTTATCATTATTTGCGGCAGTTATAGTCTTTATGACTCTTCATTTTCAACGCTCAAGCCTACCGATTTATTGTTATTAATGTCTATTTCTATTGTTGGCAGCATTATTCCATTATTTTTAATCCAAGGGGCAATAAAAAAACTAGGCGCTTCCCTCACGGCCCAATTTACACCCTTTACGCCGATCATATGCTTAGTATTTATGGTTTTAATTGAGGGCACAATATTTTCAACTCTTGAGGTTCTGTCAATATGTGTCATGACACTCTTACTTTTCATTCAAGCGAAATATTTACATAGGAAATAGTTTAAATATGGATATGATTAATCAAGTAATAATATTTTTATCTAGTAGAAAAATTGGCCAAGTTGATTTTGATGACCCAAGCTTAACCTGCTCTAAACTGGTTTTAATTACAGCCGAAAATGAGATGGCCCTCGATTGAAGATATATCATACTGAAGTGGCACAATGAATTTGGCCATCTAATTAATCTATTATCTCAGATAACTTAACCTCTACATCTGTTTTTCTAATGCCATCCTTTTCCCCTTCCCTGTAATGTAAATTACCTAAAATAAACTCGGAGCTTCGTTATGCTACTTCAAAAAAATTCTTATTCCCTAACGATGCTTGATTTAGCGAGTCTACGATTTAGCGAGTCTATTAAGTACTCAAATGGCGACGTCATGTAACGTAATCAATCTGATGCCCTGCTTTGTCTGCCGATGCCTAACGTAAAAAACCAAGATAAATTAGTTTTCTTTTCGTCATGTCAAATTGGCCTATGAATCAATACCGCTGAAATTGTGCCCTATTTGACGCCTAGCTCATTTATAGGGCTGCTGAAAATACAAACGTTTGCAATCGACAATTATTTAGTCTGTATTATCAATTCATAGCTAAGTGCTTAAGCTAATTTACCGCACGAAACTAGCTTATTAGTGCTCAAGTAAAGCCCAGTTAATAAAGCCTTTCCCTGAAAACACCTCTGTGCTGAAACCGTCACTAAGCCAACTGATCGCTAAAAGTATGCCCAGCAGTAAATGCAGGGCTTAGGCTCAGCTAGCTGCTATTGAGGATAAAACCTATTTTTTGATGCACTCGTTAGTCTGAAATTTAGTCACAATATACTTGCACAACCTTCTCGAGCATTTATTCATCGATAAGCGATTTTTATATAATATACGAGAATAAATCATAAATATTGATCTAACCCACTTTACACCATCATAAGTTGTTGATTTTACTTGTAACTGTTACAGTCCGGAACCTAAGTAAAATTAATGTAATAAAGGATTATAATGCCAAGACTAAGTTATTTAAGTATGTTGCTCATGGGCACGCTCGTTGGCTGTGGTGGTTCAGATACTGAAGTTGGAAATAACGTTGAAATTACAGCTTTTGATGGGTATTTAAAAAATGCGCTTGTTTTTCATGATGTGAATAAAGATGGTAGTTTTAATGTCAATGACGATACTATTTTCGGCTTAACCAATGAACAAGGTAAAATCTCAATTGGTAAGCCGACAGAAGGCTTTATTTCTGTTGCAACGATTACGCAAAATGGTCCATTAAGTGATGCCCTAACCCTGTATGATTAAATCTTGTACAGCGGTGTGTATACAGTGGACCAAGATTTTCCAAATCAGTCTGTTGCTGCTGATGTTGTTTACAGTGCGCCAGTTTCATCGTCGGTGATCTCTCCGATTACTGATTTAGTTGTCCTTGAAATGGCTAGCGGATCTAAAACTGAGATCGAGGCTATTGCAGCGGTGAAAGTATCGCTAAATGATGATTCGTTAGAGTTGTATCGTGATTTCGTTGCTCAATCACTCACCAATGACTCTGATGCGAGATTACATAAAACAGCCCAAATCCTTGCCGCATCAAAAGCAAACAATTTAACTCAGTATAAAAACAAACCAATGCAGATGGCCAAAGAAGCCGCCGATTTAGTTACCGCTATTGTTAACGATACAGACATCGATATCAGGGACACTGATGTCGTGGCTATCGTTGATGGAGATGACACGACAATAAGCGTCATCAACAATAAGCTTAAAATAGATCCTAGTATTTATGCCATGATCGTCAAAAGTCTACCTCAAAACCTCACGTCTGATGCGGCTGGTATGATCGTAATCCCAACAAACCAGTTATTTACTGATAAAGATAACGACCAACACAACATAGTAACCCGTTTAACGAGTGAGACATTAAAGCAATTAACTGAGTTTGGGTTTACTGCTGATATATCGAATGCTGAAATTTTATTCAATAGCAATAAAATCTTAAAATCTGGTGTGCTTACTATTGCAGTCGAGGGCATCGATGTTAATACCAATGCCAGTGAAATAGGTGCTGTAGTTGCAACATTTAGTCTTGAAATAAACAATGCGGTACTTAATCAAAAACCACTGGTTAATCACGCTAAACTTGCAGAGATTCAAGCTCAGGCGAATGAATGGAAGATTCAAGCAGGCGTAGATTTTAAGTTCACCGTTGATCTAAGCGAGTTGTTCACTGATCCCGAAGGCGATAGTCTGAGCATTACATCGCGAGTGCTTTACCCTAATGGCGTAAAAGTTGTTATTGATGATTACATCGCACATTTTGGCGGCGCTGCCCATAATACTTATAATGATAAATCAGGTCGCTTATACTTCTCTGCCATTGATGATAAACATGGTGACGGTAATGATGCTTGGGTTAGTGTATGGATAGACTTACCCATCATTGAAGCTGGCGTATCAGTAGAACCATCAACCAATGTTCTTGTTGGTCCAACTCTCTTTATCTCCGATGTTGAGTTCATTGCTAGTTTTTACGGACCAACGGAGGCTCTTGCTCAATGCCATAGCTGGCAGTTTATCGACGGCCAGGCTTTTTATGGTGATTACTCTGACGTTAATACTGCCAGTTGTTACCCTGGCGATGCTGAACGAACGTATTTAGGCACCTACGTAGAAGACGGCGATGATGTCATTGTAGTTACGCTAGATGACGATAGCAGTATGAATAGTACTGTTGATCGTACTATGACATTTTCTCATCTAAAGACATTATCGGAATCGTTTAGCAATGAAGACAAATTATTAGTCAAAATAGACAGTTCAAAAGTTAACGATGAACTAAGAACGGTCGAAATGTACACAGCTCATACAGATATAAAAGGACTGGATCTCTATTCTGATGCTCCGTGTTCAAACGATGTAGAGCAATGTTTTGGCAATATTTCCCAACATGTTACTAGAGTGATTACGGCATCTGGTTCAAATGAACAAGTGAGTGAGCCATTAAATATTAAAGTCGGTTATTCAATTAGCCAATTAACGGCTCAAAGTGGCTATCATGTCGAATTAAATTTATTTGATTATCCTGCAGATTACGCGATTACTTGTGAGGATATTACAGCAGTTTATGGCGGCCAGAGGTTTGTACGCATTAAGAGTGAGTTTAATCAAGGAGCGTTAGCGCTGCCTCACATGTCAAACAATTGTCGAGTCGAAAATTCTGGTGTTATTTTAGATTTTGATATTAGTGCCACTGTTATCCCTGACGATGTTGTGGGGATTACGCTAGTGCCAAGCAGTGTATACGCTGATCAAATTCCAAAAATTTCATTAAACATGACATATGTTGGTGATTAATAAAGCACAGTAAATCGAATTGTGTAATGTAGTCCTATTAATGATCACTTCGCCTTGAAGTGATCATTACTTTATTTAAAATGAAACTCTAATAACAATCCACTAGATATGGATATTAGCGCCCATCTCAAACCGAAACTAAGCCAATTACCCGCTAAAATATAACTCAGCAGTGCATGCCGGGCTTATATTGCCGCTGTCAGTTATTAACAACAAGCGTGGGTAAAAATCTAACTAATTCATTAACGCGTTATTTATTACTTAGTCATTTGTTGATGCATTGCTTTAACTAAAGCAACTAGAGCATCTTTTGATAACTTATCAGCTTTTTCAACGGTATCAGCAAGACTCTTTGTGTCAGCAACAATTGGCGTGAAATCAATAGTCGGTTTAAGTACCTTCTTGATTAATTTCTTAGCCGTTTCAGGATCGTTATTGGCAATAATATCTAACACTTGTGCTTTCATGGCTGCATTTTTATCGAGCAGTAACTTAGAAATATGGGTAAAGCCAACTATTTCACATTGCTCTAATGTGCCAAACTTAGCCATCATACGCCAAGAAATTAACGTATTAGGCGTCACTTCTTCAATATCAGCTGAACATTCAGCAATAACGTTTGACCATACCCAATCAAGAAAAGCTTCATCGCTACAAAGGATCTCTCTTGCTTTGTTGCATGCTTGACCAATCTTGTACTTAGCGTCTAACTTGTCTTGTGCTTTTGGCGCATTAGCATCGTTGTAATGTGTGGTAGCTAAGTATTGTAAGATCGTATCTTGTTGTTGTTCTAACGCTGTGCTCATTGAGTATACCTATTTTTTAACACCTCATTATTGGGTGCCTTGACAAATTAAGCGCAGTGTACCTGACCAAAACAAAGAGTCTATAAATATGGGCCCTTTGTTTACATTATTTTCAATACGCGTAGCAATATTTACTCACAAAAAAGTATTGTTCATTTATTTGTAAATAATTAGCCAGTTGTGAAAGCCCACAGAGAGAACTTATTCGGTCACCGCTCAAAAGGCTGAGGTTTAATTCCAAACAGCAAAAAGCCCGTTAATAAATTAATATTAACGGGCTCTTCTAAATGTGGCGGTGCCAGATAAAGAGTGGATTTGAACCCTGCTTTAAGATTAGTGTTATTAATCGAAAGTTTAATCTCTAAACAGCAAAAAGCCCGTTAATAAATTAATACCAACGGGCTCTTCTAAATGTGGCGGTGCCAGATAAAGAGTGGATTTCAGCCCTGCTTTAAGATTAGTGTTATTAATCGAAAGTTTAATCTCTAAACAGCAAAAAGCCCGTTAATAAATTAATATTAACGGGCTCTTCTAATGTGGTGGTGCCAGATAAAGAGTGAATTTCAACCCTGCTTTAAGATTAGTGTAATTAATCGAAAATTTAATCTCTAAACAGCAAAAAGCCGCTCATTCTTTCGAATAAGCGGCCTTTCTAAATGTGGCGGAGAGATAGGGATTTGAACCCTAGATGGGCTATAAACCCATGCCGGTTTTCAAGACCGGTGCATTCGACCACTCTGCCATCTCTCCACTGAAGTCGAAGCGAATGATAGGGACTTAACTGCCACTTGTAAAGCCTATAATCAATTAAAGCCACCTGACTGGTGTAAATGTAAACATTGTGACTAATTAGTCTGCGTTAACAGTGAATTATGATGACTACCTTATACAAAACATTAATCGGCAGCGTCGCGCCTAAGGTCGGTTACAACTTTGCCGCCTATTCCCCAGTTATCGGTATTAATTTCATCGATAACGACAACAGTGGTCGCTGGATTTTTATTTAAGACATCAACCAACAGCTGAGTTACTCCTTGGATTAATTCGGCTTTTTGCTGTGGCGTAACTTGTTCATCAGTAATTTTAATATTTACGTAAGGCATGGTGCCCTCCTTTTATAATCGTGAATGTTTAAATTAGTGCGGTTTTATTGCCCCAGCGCTGATGCGCTAGCCATGCCCCTAGGCTCACTAACATTAACCCGCTGATTAATTCAATGGTAGCAACCTCATTAAATACTACTATCGCGCTTAACCCAGACAATAGCGGCACTATCGCCATTGTCGTGCCCATGGCCGCAGGACCAATCGCCTGTACGGCTTTAACATATAAAATCAATTGCACTATCGTGGCTAAAAAACCCTGATAAAAGGCCTGAATAGCAATGTCTTGCCATAATAGTAGTGACACGGCTTTTGGTAAAAACAACAGATAAGCAGGAAGGTAAAGCGCGCAGGTAATCATCGCTAAACTTGCCGTAGCCTGCCACGGAGTGATGCCCCAACGTTTAATTAATACAGAAAACAGCGCCCAGAAAATGGCGCCCGCCATTAAGTAAAAGTGCCCCATGGTTAAACCTGAGTTGAGCTGTAAGGTCGGTAAAAATAACACCACCACGCCAAGCGTAATAACACCCGTGCCAAGCCACACCTGCTTGCTATGCTGCTGACCATTAATCAGCGTGGAAAACACCGTGATAAATAATGGGATTAAACCCACTAACAATACTGCCGCTTCCGACGCAGAAGCTTGCTCAAAGCCTTTAAAAATACACAGTGCATAGGCCAAGCCGCCAATGAGACTGCAAACTAACAATTTTGGCTGCAGTAGATTAAACCGTAATTTGAACCACCACACGGGCAGTACAATAGTCGCGCAGGTAATGTAACGAATAGCGATCACGTCATAAGAACCAAGTTCACTAATACCGCCTAAACGTGATACTAAAATAAAGCCCGACCAAATAACCGCGGCAGCAATTGCGTAAATGTATCCTTTGTTGAATTTAATCATTAATAATGATCCAAGGTAAATTTCAGCATTTACCATACCTTGCTGACCCTTTCATTTATAGTGAATAATAATGAACATAACATTCACTATATGTGATAGTTTGTATTTCATGTCGAAATACAAATCGAGTTAGTGATGGAATTGTCCGATTTAAGAGTCTTTGTTGCGGTTGTTGATAACGGCGGCATTAGTCACGCTGCAGTTAAGCTCAATAGAGTGCCGTCTAATGTCACCGCGCGCATTAAGAAGTTAGAACAAACTTTGGGTAAAACGCTATTTTTACGCGACAAAAACCGACTGAGGATATCCCCTGCTGGCGAGATGTTGCTACCTTATGCCAAGCAGCTCTTAAAGCTAGCTCAAACCACTCTTGATGAATTAACAGGTACCACTCCTAAAGGACAATTAAGAGTTGGCTCAATGGAGGCGGCAGCAGCCACCCGCTTGGTGGAACCTTTAATGTTATTTCATCGCCAATACCCGCAGGTTGAATTAGAAATAAAAACGGCACCGACCAACGATTTAATTAACAAGGTATTAAGTGGTGAACTTGATATGGCGTTGGTGGCTGATCCTCCCAATGATAGCCGCTTAGCCAAGGTACCAGTCTTTAATGAAACCTTAGTGGTTGTTTCAGATTTGGCTCATCAACCAATCCGCAGTCCCAAAGATTTAGTCAGCAACCCGACCTTGCTCGGGTTTAGCAGTAGCTGTGCTTATCGCACACGATTGGCTGATTGGATCAAAAATGATGGCGACATTTGCAAGGTCATTGAAATAAATTCATACCATACCCTACTTAGTTGCGTTGCTGCTGGCATGGGCATCGGCATTGTGCCGGCAGCGCTAATCGACAATTATCCTTTCGCCAGCAGTATTCAACAACATCAGCTGCCTTGTGAATGGAAACATTCAACCAGCGCGTTTATTTGGCGAAAAGACAGTGCAAAGGCCAGTATAGAAGCCTTTTTAGACTGTGTGACCAAAGGTATTTAATCGGCTCTGTTGTAATAGGGTGATGCCATTACAACAGTAGATTGACTTAAATCATCGTCACTTCAGCTAGCGTTCTGATGCCAAGACCGGCAGAGCTCTACCTTGAATCGACCTCAGCGGACTATGACAGCAATGCTGCATTACCTAATACCTTACATTGAGGTAAGCACATGCCGCTCAGACTTGCTTGGTTAAATACTAACCGTGCCAATTAATGACCAACTTAGTGACGGTTTAGCGGTGTATTATCCATCAAATTAATACGATCGTTTCGATTCACAACCCCACTAAATACTTAATAAATATGAATTTAGGTGTTTTATCAGTCCACCACACCGATCAATTATTGATTATTGGTCTAATCACCCATAATTACCGGGCCAGCGGTCAATCATCGCTTGATCATAGCTAGGGTTCTAGCTTAGTATTAAGATATCACTTTGTATTTATTACCAATAAATAAGGACCACAGATTGAATTCTATTCAGAAAGTTATGTCTCTCGTTTTGTTGTACGTTCTGACAATATACAGCGCGGTTGCCCTAGCTAATGATAAAGAGATGGATCAAGTAGTTTTACAATTAAAATTTGATCATCAATTTCAATTTGCGGGGTATTACGCGGCCAAACAACAAGGTTATTATCGCCAGGCCGGTCTCGAGGTCGATATTCGGCTACCCAATGAAAAAGACAGTTCAGTTGAGCAGGTTGTTAATGGCGCAGCTAACTTTGGAGTCGGCTCGAGCAGCTTACTGCTAAAGCGCAATAATGGCTTGCCGGTGGTCGTACTTGCCGTCATTTATCAGCATTCTCCTTACGTATTAATCATGCCCAAAGGTGACAAGCTGGCAAATTTGCGCAGCCTAGCGGATAAAAAAGTGATGATTTCAGCCCAAGGCGAAGAGATTATTGCTTTTTTGATGAAACATGGCTTGCCGATGGACGATATTGAATTTGTCGATCACAGTTTCGATCTCAACGATTTAACCAGTGGTAAAGTCGGCGCGATGTCCGGTTATGTCACCAATCAAGTTCACACGCTTGAAAAGCTCGGCTATGAATATAGCGCCTACAATACACGCTCTGCGGGCATTGATTTTTATGGCGACAACATTTTCACCAGCGAACAAGAAATTTCGGAACACCCTGAGCGGGTTCAAAGTTTTGTCACTGCAAGTTTAAAGGGCTGGCAATATGCGTTAAGCCACCCCAAAGAAATTGCCAAACTAATCAAATATTCTTACCATTCAAAAAAGTCAATTGCTGATCTCGAAGCCGAAGCGTTTGAGATGGTTGACTTAATTCAACCGCAGTTATTACAACTAGGCCACATGAGTGTGAAACGCTGGCAGCATATCGCTGATATTTACACCTCGCTTAATATGTTGCCCGCCGATTTCGATGTCAGTCCTTTTATTTATAGCCCAGATGATAATAAAATTTTAGTGGTTTATTTGGCGCTAGCCACGGTCTTTATATTACTGTTGGTTTTCTTGATTTATCATATTCACGGTTTGATGAAAGAGAAAAAAATTGTGGTTGATGAAATGCTGTTTATGAATACCATTTTGAAAACCCAGCAACATGCATCTATCGATGGCATAATCACCTTTGATGCTAAAGGTGGCTTAGTTTCAACCAATACCCAACTAAAAAGGCTGTGGCATTTATCGGATGAAACCATTCTCAGTCAGTCGCCCTCGCGCATCACTTATGCGATGGTAAAACAAATAAAAAATCAATCTGAGTTTCTTAAAGTTGCTCGTCATTTAAATCACAATACGACCGAGCAACACTTTGCTGAAATGATCTTAAATGATGGTCGAATATTTGAACGATTTTCAGCCCCGATGATTGATGAGTTTCAGCAATTTCACGGCCGGTTCTGGAGTTTTAGGGACATTACCGAACGTAAACAGGCTGAGGATAAAATTTGGCTCCAGGCAAATTTCGATCCATTGACTGGCTTACCCAACCGTTTCATGCTGAAAGACCGCTTAGACCTTGAAATATTAAAGGCACAGCGAACGCGTAATTTAATTGCGGTGTTATTTCTTGATTTAGACCGCTTTAAAGAAGTAAACGACACCATGGGCCACGAAGCAGGCGACTATTTATTAATTGAAACAGCCGAGCGACTCAAACAATGTGTGCGAGAGGTCGACATGGTTGCTCGCCTTGGTGGTGATGAATTTACCATCGTGTTAAGTGAGCTGTCGGAGCCTCAAGCCATTGAGCGCATTGCAAATAATATTTTAACTTCGTTAGCGACCCCGTTTAAATTAAATAATGAGCAAGTGTTTGTTACCACCAGTATTGGCATTGCTTTTAGCCCTAACGATGGTGATAACAGTGAGCAATTATTAAAACACGCAGATCAGGCGATGTATCATGCAAAATCACTCGGTCGCAATACTTTCCAGTATTTCACTCCGTCCATGCAAAAAAATGCAATAGCCCGAGTTGAGTTAATTAATCATTTAAGACAAGCCATTGAGTTAGGTCAGCTGTTTGTGGTCTATCAGCCTATTATTTGCTTTAGCACCATGAAAATTATAAAAGCAGAAGCACTTATCCGCTGGCAACACCCAGAGAAAGGTTTAATCAACCCAACTGAATTTATTCCACTGGCTGAAGAAACCGGCTTAATTAATGGGATTGGCCAATGGATCTTTGAGCAATCGGTGCAACAGGTCGCCGTTTGGCAACAGCAGTTTGATCCCAAATTTCAAATTACAGTTAATACCTCGCCTTGTCAGTACCATGAAGACGGATTAAATGCCGAAGCTTGGCAAGCAACCCTAATCCAAAATGGCCTTGACGGTAGCTCTATAGTGATTGAAATGACCGAAAGTTTACTAATGGAAACCGACAACAAAATCGTTGATAAGTTAGAAGCCTTTAGAAACAGCGGCACCCAAATCTCATTAGATGATTTTGGGACAGGTTACTCTTCATTGTCGTATTTAAGAGAGTTTAACATTGACTATCTTAAGATTGATCGCAGCTTTGTGCAGCACCTCACCCTCGACTCTAAAGAGTACGCATTGTGCCAAGCTATTATCACCATGGCTCACCAATTAGGCATGCGCGTTATTGCTGAGGGCATTGAAACCGAAGAACAGTCGGCGTTACTACAAGGGTTTGACTGTGATTTCGGCCAAGGGTATCTTTTTTCAAAGCCAATAATCGCTGATCAATTTGAGCTGTTGTTACAACACCAAGCATTGGCGGACAACAGTATTAGTTCAAGCTCGATCGGTTCTTAATTAAAACTCGTCTTGCGGCACTAAATTACGGTGTTACAGTGCGGCATTAAAGGGTGGTATTGTAGTGCGCAATAGCTTTATTGCGCACTTTAGCTCTGCACTTCAAGTGTAGCCCTGCACTATTTCCTACAATATTTCCTACACTATTTCCTACACTATTTCCTACAATATTTCCTACACTCTGTCCTACACTGTCTTCAACAATATCCCTGCCTATTTTCACTCACAATCTGTTAACGACCTGGCTGTTCACCATTATCAGTCTTTAATCACCGTAATTTGGCAATAACGTCATTTTAGCGGCAATCGTTTGCCGCATTATCGATTACTTCCGCTTCATAAAACAGTAGGTCGTGCACTGCCAACCATCATAAACATGGCACTATAGTTGCTATATTTAAGCAACACGCAATGTTTAACGACCTGTAATGAAACGTTAAAGCGATTTAATGTAATACCAAATTCGATAATTTAGTGGTTAATTCATTGGTTGCTATCGACATGGGATATTAACGAGGACAAGCAATGATCACCCTTAACCGTTCTGACATTTATGCCACCTCGAATATTGCGAGGCAAGCTAAAACCAATCAAGATCCCACGCTGCAAACCTCACCAGCGAGCTTATTTGTTTCAGGGCAGGCAAACAGTGATGTGGTGACCATTTCTTCAGCTGCGCGCAATTTAGCCAAGGGTAAATCAGTTGAAACACCTGCTAATACCTATGACCAATTAGGCTCAGCACGCCAAGTGAAATCAAGTACGATTGAGAGCAGCCTTTATGCCGCCGACACAACAGCGAATGATCCTGAAGTTAACTTAGCGAAAAAACTCAACGAAAAGCCAATAAGTTTCGAGACTTTTTATCAAGACGCCATGCAAGCCATTGTCGATAACCGGCTTGGCATTGATAAAGAAAAGTTAAAAGAAATAGAAGCAATGATGGCAGAAGTGGCTAACGACGATAGTCTCAGCCCGGAAGAAAAAGCCAAAAAGCTGGAACAACTGCAAGAGCTAATGGAGAAAGAAATTGAAGAGTCGATTGAAAGAACCCAGCAGCAAATGGCTTAATTAACCAATCCAGCCACCCAGCAATCATTTGTCCGGTCAAATCTGTTAACCGCTGACTGAAAAATTAATAAAAAAAAGACGGCTATAATAAGCCGTCGTTTTATATACTCAGTGAATATTTATATTTAGTTGGCTAATGGGATAGCGTAACCCACGATGTTAGCACCAGCGTAACCAATGCTGTAGGCAATCAACAAATACACACTCATGCGTAAATAGCTGCCAAAGGTGAGTTCTTTAACCTTGCTCATCGCGATAATACCAGCAGCAGAGCCAATAATTAACATTGAACCGCCTACCCCAGTCGCATACGTAAATGCCAACCACTGACGAGCATTCATTTCAATATCGGCTTTAAGTAACGCGGCCGTTAAGGGAACATTATCGATAAGTGACGATAACAAGCCCATTAAATAGTTAGCATATTGCGGGTCAAGCACTTGATATAGTTTCGTAAATTGATTAAGTACGCCAATTTGTTTTAATGCACCAACTAATAATAATACGCCAACAAAGAACAATAAGGTGTCATATTCAATTTCACGAATGTAATCAATAATCTTTTTATTCACATCTTTTTTGCGCATTAAAAATTGCGCCGTTAAGAACATCAGTGACAAACCAAATAAGAACGTGAGTACCGGTGGTACTTTATAGACAGCACTTAAAATTAGAGTTGAAAAAATCGTAGTCATAAAGATTAACGCAATGGTGATATCGGTTTTTTCAACGCGTCGTTGTTCAGTGAATTCAAACACTAAGATACCATCCATGCCTTTAGACAACATCACGGCTAAACACAGCACACTGAAAGCGGCTGGCGCGATCAGATAGAGTAAGTTACCAATCGACACTTTATCCGCTAAAAATATCATTAAGGTAGTAACATCACCGGTGATTAATGATACACCGCCCGAGTTCACTGCAAAGATAATTAGCGTCGCGTATTTTATCCGCTTTTTAGCTTCAAGCTTTAACGACATGATCACCGCTAAAGAAATCAAGGTCGCGGTAATGTTGTCTGATATAGATGAGAAAACAAAGGCAAACATACCCACTAAAAACATTAACTTCTTTTCAGAAATTTGTTTTGGCATGCAACGATGAACTAAGTTTTGAATAAAACCTTTTGAGTTCAAATAAGCAACAAAAGTCATCGCCGCCATCAGGAATAACCACAAGGTCGCAATTTCAAGGATATTGTGGTCGAGCTGCTCTTGTATTTCCGCTGTTGTCATGTCGTGGACAGGACTAATGAACAATATAATCCAACATAATGTCCCGAAAAACAGTGTTGTTTTTGCTTTATTAACGTGGACGACATCCTCGACCACGATCAAAACAAACGCAAACAAGATAAGCATAAAAACGATGGCTGTTACCATTATGAAAAACCTTTTGAAATGAAATAAAGTTAAGTCAGTCTTACAGTTTAAAACTTACCGAAAACAACACACCAAAATTATACGTGCTAGGTTCGCCGGGTACTAGATGACGAAAGTAGCAAATTGATGTCGTAAACAAGTAGGTAATTTCTGTGTAAGCCGAACAAATAAAGCAAGCTAATTTTTGCCCGCGATTATAACGATTTAACAGCGCCCTAACAACACAAACGGCATAAATACACATCTAAATTTCACATAAATTAACATCTGTAACTTTTTGGCTTGTTTTTTGTTCGTAATGGTGGTTTTTGTTCAATCTCAGCTTAAAAATGTCGCATGCAACGATAATAATTATCGACAGTTAGATACTGTATTTATTACAATTTTAGTTATTAAATGGTCAATTACCAGACTTGGTTTTAGATTCGAACCAACCAATCTTAAACTGCAGTTTTGGGTAATTACTTTTGTATAACAGCTTTTGTATAAAAACTTTCGTTTAAAAACCAAGCAGACAAAATTTCTGTTGCCAAAGTTTGAGCAACTTCAACGTTTGAATTTTATATTCTGTTAACCTAGCCGGCCTAAAAATAACGTAATAACAAGTAGAAAATGATGTCTCAAGCCCCACATTTTAATTTAATCGCCATTGAAGGAAATATTGGCGTTGGCAAATCAACCTTACTGCCAAAACTTGTTGAGCAATTGAACACTCACAGCACCAAAACATGGCAACTCATTATTGAAGATGTCGATACCGACACTGAGTTCCAGCGATTGTTAAAAGCATTTACGGTTGATCCAACCAAGCGCATTGAATTTCAGCGCTACATTACAAACAAACGTTCACAAATTTGTCAGAACCTTGACCCACAGTCGCATTATGTAATAGAACGTTCATTGTTCTCTGATCTGGTTTTCTGTCAGGCTAATTTAGCCGAAGCTTGTCGTCCCGACGGCCAAGATCTTGATTATTACTATGACATTCAAGAGAAGCTAAAAGACTACCCACCGGTAAGCGCGGTTATTTACTTAAAATCGGATCCGGTGATCTCATATCAGCGCATGCTTGAACGCGCTCGTGATGCTGAAGTTGGCACTTCGCAAGAATATCTCCAACTGATTTCTGATTGTCACGATACTTTCTTGCCGCACATTTGTCGCCGTTATAATACCGAGCTAATTATTGAGGAATGGACTGACTTTGGTTGTCACAAGCAGTTAGCAAACCGTATTTTAACCGACGTGTGCCCAGAGATTGCGCTAAACACGCCACAAGTTGCTTAATTAATTCGTCTGTAGACACCTTCGTTAATTAAATAACAAAAAAAGCCCGCTAATTAGCGGGCTTTTTAGTTGTGCTGCGAGTTATCGATTAAGGCAAGTAGCTCTTACCCATCAAGAACGTATCAACTTCACGGGCACAGCGGCGTCCTTCGTCAATCGCCCATACAATTAGGCTTTGACCGCGTCGACCATCGCCAGCGGCGAAGATGCCCGGCTTGCTCGTCGCAAACTTGTCATATTGTGCCGCAATGTTTGAGCGGTTGTCTTGCGCTAGTCCAAATTGCTCAACCAGTCCACCTTCAGGGCCCATAAAGCCCATCGCGATCAACACAATATCTGCTGGCAATACTTTTTCACTGCCTGCAACTTCCTGTGGGATCATTTGGCCGTTGTCGTTGCGCTGCCAAGTAATATCAACCGTGTGCACGGCTTTAACATTGCCTTGGCCGTCGCTTTCAATTTTCTTGGTCATCACCAAGTATTGACGTGGATCTTGACCTTGAATCGCAATGGCTTCGTTTTGGCCGTAATCAACCAATAAACGCTTAGGCCACTGTGGCCACGGATTGTCTGCGGCACGTTTTTCGGGTGGACGCGGCATAATTTCAAGTTGAATAGCGTTAGTACACTGATGGCGTAATGAAGTACCAATACAGTCGGTGCCCGTGTCGCCACCACCAATAACCACCACATTTTTACCGGCAGCATTAATGTAGTTGCCATCACTGTGCTGGCTGTCGAGCAAGCTTTTGGTGTTGGCTTTTAAGAAGTCCATTGCAAAATGAACGCCGTTAAGCTCACGACCCGCGACAGGTAAATCGCGTGGTACTGTCGCACCAATACACAATACTACCGCATCAAAGTCTTGCTCGAGCTGCTCAACGCTTATGTCTTTACCCACTTCAGTGTCGGTAACAAACACTATGCCTTCTTCGGCTAAAATATCAACCCGGCGCTGCACCAACTCTTTTTCGAGCTTCATGTTCGGAATGCCGTACATCAGCAAACCGCCAATGCGATCGGCCCGTTCATAAACCGTGACCATATGGCCGGCTTTATTTAGCTGCGCGGCTGTCGCCAGCCCCGCAGGACCAGAGCCAATCACCGCAACATTTTTACCGGTGCGGCCTGACGGCGGCTGTGCAACAACCCAACCCGCCTTAAAAGCGTGGTCGATAATTGATTTTTCGTGGAGCTTTATTGTGACCGGATCGGCGTTAATACCAAGTACACACGCCCCTTCACAAGGTGCCGGACAAACACGACCGGTAAACTCAGGGAAGTTATTGGTTTTGTGCAACAACTCAACGGCATCTTGCCAACGCCCTTTGTGAACCAATTCATTCCACTCAGGAATAACATTGTTAACCGGACAACCAGCCACTGCAGGCGCAAATTCAGACTTTGCCGACTGACAAAATGGCACGCCGCAGTCCATACAGCGAGAAGCTTGTTTTTCAATGTCGGCTTGAACCATTTTTTGTGGCACTTCAAGCCAATCGATCAAACGCTCCGCTGGGTGGCGATCCGCTGGTAAAGCGCGTTTTACGTTCATGAATCCTGTTGGATTTCCCATAATAATATCTCCTGAACAGCTTATGCTTGCGCGCTAGCGATGTTGTTTAAATGGATATCGAAAGCTTCGACAGCAATGTCATACTCTGATTCAAATTTTCCGCTGTCACGGACTTGCGCCATATAACCTTGCATGCGCTTGTAGTCGACCGGCATTACCTTAACAAAACGTTTGACGCTGGTTTGCCAATCACTTAGCAATTCACTGGCAACATCAGAGCCAGTAGCAATCATGTGCTCGTTAATTAATGCTTTTAGCTCAGCGCTTTCGGCTTCGGTAGTCACCGTTTCTAGTGCAACCATTTCCATATTACATTTAGGGGCAAAGTCATTGTTAACATCAAGTACATAAGCAACACCACCTGACATACCAGCAGCAAAGTTACGCCCTGTTGCGCCTAAAATAACCGCTTTACCGCCCGTCATGTATTCACAACCGTGATCACCGACCCCTTCAACGACCGCGACGGCGCCAGAGTTACGAACACAGAATCGCTCGCCTGCTACACCGCGAATAAAGGCTTTACCCGACGTCGCGCCAAAGAACGCGACGTTGCCAATAACAATATTGTCACGGGCCGAGAATTTGGCTTGCTTGCTTGGGTAAACCACCAAGTTTGCGCCAGACAGGCCTTTGCCGAAATAATCGTTGGCATCGCCTTCAAGTTCAAAGCGCAAACCTTTGGCCGAGAAACACCCAAAACTTTGACCAGCCGAGCCGTTAAATTTAACCTTGATGGTATTTTCTGGCAGCCCTTGCGCCTGATATTTCTTCGAGATTTCATTTGAAATCATCGCACCGATAGTACGGTTAGTGTTGACCACGTCGTATTCGAGTTCTACCGCTTGCTGGTTATCAAGTGCCACTTGCGCGTCTTTAATCATCGCTCGGTCAATAATGTCGTCGATTAAATGCTTTTGACTAATCGAGCTATAAATTGTTTCGCCAGGTCCAGACTGCTCTTTATGTAATAGCGGGCTTAAATCAACGCCGCTATATTTCCAATGATCAACATCACTGCGTTGCTTAAGACACTGGGTTTGACCAACCATTTCATTAATTGATTTAAAGCCAAGTTCAGCCATGATTTCACGCAAACCTTCAGCCATCATGGTGAAGAAGTTAACCAAAATGTCAGCACGGCCAGTAAAGCGATCACGTAAACCTTTATCTTGAGTCGCAATGCCGACCGGACAAGTATTTAGGTGACATTTACGCATCATGATACAGCCTTCAACCACTAGCGCTGTGGTCGCCATGCCGTATTCTTCTGCGCCAAGCAAGGTGGCAATGGCTAAATCGCGTGGTGTTTTCAATTGACCGTCGGTTTGCACCGTAATGCGACTACGCAATTTATTACGAACCAACGTTTGATGAGTCTCGGCCAAGCCAAGCTCCCACGGTAAACCTGTGTGTTTAATTGAGCTAAGTGGTGACGCACCGGTGCCACCATCGTGACCAGCAATTAACACCACGTCTGCGTAGGCTTTACAAACACCAGAAGCGATAGTACCAACACCCGCTTCAGACACTAATTTAACGTTAATTCGCGCGTCACGGTTGGCGTTTTTAAGATCGAATATTAGCTGCGATAAATCTTCAATTGAGTAAATATCGTGGTGTGGCGGTGGTGAAATTAAACCAACCCCTGGGGTTGAACCACGGGTTTTACCGATCCAAGCATCAACCTTGTCGCCAGGTAATTGACCACCCTCGCCCGGTTTAGCGCCCTGCGCCATTTTAATTTGCAGTTCATCGGCATTGGCCAAGTAATGACTTGTTACGCCAAAACGACCCGACGCCACTTGCTTAATCCGCGAATTCATTGAATCGCCATTGGCCATCGGTGTGTAACGACTCGGATCTTCACCGCCCTCGCCACTGTTACTCTTGCCACCAATTCGGTTCATGGCAATGGCTAAAGTCGTGTGTGCTTCCCAAGAAATAGAACCAAATGACATCGCGCCAGACGCAAAGCGATTAAAGATGTTTTCAATCGGCTCAACTTCACTCAGTGGAATTGACGGCCGATCGCTGCTTAGCTCCAATAAACCACGCAAGGTAAACGCGGCCTTAGATTGATCATCAACTGTTTTAGCATATTGCTTAAACTGGTTAACGTCATTGCTGGCTGTTGAGTGCTGCAATAAACGGATCACTGTAGGGCTAAACAAGTGACGTTCACCATCATGACGCCATGCATATTCACCACCTGTTGGCAGTAAGTTCTCAATCGCGATACGATCAGCCGGTGGGAAACCTTCTTGATGGCGCAGTAATGCTTCCTGAGCTATTTGATCTAGGCTTAGGCCTTCAATTCGGCTGACAGTGCCCGTAAAGTATTTATTGACCACGTCAGAATTAATACCCAAAGCTTCAAATACTTGCGCGCCTAAATAAGACTGCAGCGTTGAGATTCCCATTTTTGAGAAGGTTTTTAACAAACCACTGCCGACGGCTTTAATGTATTTGTCGGTAATTTGTTGGTCGGACAACTTAGCATCGATCACATCTTTATCGCGCAACTCAAACATGCTTTCTAAGGCTAAGTACGGATTAATCGCCGCCGCACCATAACCAATCACGGTCGAGAAATGATGAGTTTCGCGAATATCGCCAGACTCTAAAATGATATCAGCGTATGAACGCAAGTTTTCGCGAATTAAGTAATGGTGAACCGCGGCAGTAGCCAGTACTGACGGAATCGCAACATGGTCGCTGTCAACATCACGATCGCTTAGCACCAAAATGGCATAACCGTCGTCTACCGCATTTTTAGCGTATAAACAGATACGATCTAAGGCTGATTTTAATGATCCGGCTTTACCATCGGCTTTAAAAGTAATGCTAATGGTTTTAGCTTGCAGATGATCGTTGTCGATATGCTGCAATTTACGTAATTGCTCGTTCGTTAACACCGGCTGTTCAATTTCAACTTTATGACAATGAGCGGGTGTTTCTTCAAGCAAGTTAAGTGATTTACCGATATAACCACGTAATGACATCACCAATTCTTCACGAATAGGGTCAATTGGCGGGTTAGTTACCTGAGCAAATAACTGCTTAAAGTAATGTGACAATTGCTGCGGACGGTCTGACAAGACGGCCAATGGCGTATCGGTGCCCATTGCACCTAATGGTTCTTTAGCGGTGCCGACCATGCCTGTTAAGACTAAATCGAGATCTTCATTGGTATAACCAAAGGCTTTTTGCATTTTACGCAATTGCGCCAGTTTCGGCTGCGCAATTGACGCGTCTGATACGGGTAGCTGATCGAGTTCAACTTTGTTTTCCGCTAACCATTTTGCATACGGCTGGGTTGAACTAACTTGTTGTTTAACTTCGTCATCGCTGATAATGCGACCTTGCTTAAGGTCGGCAATAAAGATTTTACCCGGTTGCAAACGTCCCTTTTCAATCACAGTTGACTGGTCGACACATAATGCGCCCGTTTCCGAGCCCATAATTAAGGTGCCGTCATCGGTTAACAAGTAACGTGATGGACGCAAGCCGTTGCGATCAAGCGTTGCACCAATGACATTGCCATCGGTAAATGACAATGACGCTGGGCCGTCCCACGGTTCCATGATACAAGCATAGTACTCGTAAAATGCGCGCTTGGTCTCGTCCATATCATCTTGAGTCTGCCATGCTTCAGGCACCATCATCATCATGACCTGAGCCAATGAACGGCCACTTAGTACTAATAACTCAATCGCCATGTCTAAGTTTGCAGAATCTGAATTATCGTTATTACATATAGGGTTTAGCATCTTTAATTCAGCATCGCTGAAATTAACCGATGAAAACAGCGCTTCGCGGGCGTTCATCCAGTTAATGTTGCCACGAACCGTATTGATTTCGCCGTTATGGGCGATATAACGAAACGGCTGAGCACGACGCCATGCTGGGAATGTATTGGTCGAAAAACGCGAATGGAACATCGCCATGCCAGAGATAGTACGCTCGTCTTGCAAATCAAGATAATATTGACGCACTTGCTCGGTCGTAAACTGCCCTTTATAGACAATTTTAGTCGATGACATTGAGGTGACATAAAACTCATCACGCTCTTTAGCAACCGTGGCATTTATTTTATGCGAGGTATATTTACGTAACACAAATAGCTTACGTTCAAATTCTTGTGCCGATAACTGTGCAGGTTTAGCAACAAATACTTGCTCAATATTTGGCTCGGTTTCAAGTGAAGCGGCGCCAAGCATAGAGTTGTCACCCGGCACAGAGCGATAACCTAATAAGGTTAAACCCAAGTCAGTAATATTTTGATTTAAAATATCGCGACACACTTCGCCTTGGGCCGTTTCCGGTGGGAAAAAAATCATGCCAACACCGTATTCACCCGCTGCTGGCAGGTTAAAGCCTAAGGTCGCCGTTTCTTCGACTAAAAACTGATGGGGGATCTGAATTAAAATACCAGCACCATCACCACTTTTCACATCAAATCCGGTGCCACCACGATGTTCCATACAACTTAACATCGTTAGTGCATTTTCAATGATGTCGTGTGATTGTTTACCCTTTAGGTTGGCGACAAAGCCGATACCACAGCTGTCGTGCTCAAACTCAGAGCGATACAACCCCGGTGATTTTTTGCTGATATTTTTCATCTTTACATCCTATATAATCTTGTCTGAAACTGGGCACATCTTTTATCTGCCAACGCATTGTCTGTTTAAGATTAAAAATAATTAAAACAACTGAACTGGCCGTGCCTTTTACGCTTGGGTTGCACTAGGATTTCCTGTGCCATCTCTGCTAAAACTGTCAATGGTTCAACCTGTTGACATCGGTAATGTGAGCGATTTGCCGACAACTAATTACAACGTTTAACGGGGCATTTTTATCTAAATGCCTATTAGCAGCTGGTCAAATTACCCATAAAGCAGTGTTGAGTCAATTCTTTTTTGAATAGATATTCATGGCAATGAATATAACAAGCAAAAAATAGCATTAACATAAACATAACAAACTTATATAAACCAAGCCTCAAAAGCCGCAATAGCGGGAGCGGTCAAGCACTTAAATTTTATTGGCCACCAGAACAATGTTAACAACAGGTAAATGAGAGCTGTTATCATTTGTTGTTTACGTAAACGTAAGGTGACTATCGCATGCATAACTATGCATGGTATGACCAATGCGCCGAACGGCCGTTTAAAACCTACGTTCTTCGGCCCGTTTACACTATCGCTAACCCACAATATAATAACGAGCAATTAGATTTAGAACGCCACTGGCATTTATTGATCCAGATCGCCGCTATTACTCGATATGCTCGCGGTGATGCTATTAGCACCTCTCGGCGGTCTCGGTGGCACTTTGCTTTACCCTTTAACACTTGCACCAGCGAAATTGTCCGTTTATTCTTGCTTACTTTTATTTTTATAAATTGCTAAAACCGACATTGGCAAGCCAACCATCGCTGTTTTATATCACGCCATGGTTTCACACATCTATAACGGAGGGCTTCATGTCCTGTTTGACAACTGGGGATCATTTTAAAGGTCTGCCTCGGGCCGCTACAGTTTTCAGTTTAATGGTGGGCGCAATAATCACTACCAGCTTTGCCGCTGTTGCCGATCCCTTGGACCAATGTTTATTAAGCCAACTAAAACAAGCGAGCGCTGACACCACCATTGGCCAGCTCCGCGATTTATGCGACCAAAATATCGAGTTAGTGTCCCAAGAGATTAAGGTAGTACCCCAACAAGGCGTATTGAGCCACCGGATCATGCGTGAACGTAAAACTCAATTTGATCCTTACGTTATTACCCCGCATAAAATGAATTACCTATTACCCTTTAGCATCACAGACAGCGTTAACCGGCAAGTTTATGGCGCAGTCGGTGATTGGTCCGATAATCTTGCGCAAACAGAAGCTAAATTTCAATTAAGCATTAAGGTGCCGCTCATCTCCAGCGAGTTGTTTGTCGCCAATGATGCGTTATATTTTGGGATGACCTTACAGTCGTGGTGGCAAGTTTATTCCGATAACATTTCCAAGCCTTTTCGAGAAACCAACTATCAGCCTGAAATATTTTATTTTTCACCGCTTGCTTGGCACCCTTTTGGTGGCAATACCGGTTATGTCATTGGCATGGAACATCAATCGAATGGCCGCTCCCAGTTATTATCGCGCAGCTGGAACCGAGTTTATGGGTCATTTTTATTCGAAAAAGACAATTTTGTGATGTCGTTTCGTCCTTGGGTTAGGCTTAGGGAAACGCTTAAGCAAGATCCACTCGATGATGACGGCGATGATAACCCTGATATCACAGATTACCTGGGCCATTTTGAATTAGGGCTGGGTTATACGTGGAATGATTATGAGCTGAACTTTAAAGGCCGTGAGAATTTCGCGAGCCATAAAGGTTTTGCCGAAGTTGGTTTTACTTTCCCAATTACAGGGCGACTGCGCGGTTACATACAATATACAACCGGTTATGGTGAAAGCTTAATTGATTACAATCACAACCAACAACGCTTAGGCCTGGGCATTGCACTGACTAATGCGCTCTAGTTAAGCATCTAATTAGCGCTTACAGTTAAAGCTTACATTCATCGCTGGCACTCAATAGCCGCCGTAAGCACAAATTGTTAACACAAACATTCACATCTGTAGTCAACACTCGCACCTACATTTTTGGCTACTGCTGGGTTGTCCATATACGACAGCCCTGCTTTTAACGCTCATACCAACCCGCACCATTTAATGTCGTTAGTTAACCAGCTCAACTACGATTCAATTCAACTACCCCACCCAGCATGTCACCAACCTGTAAACTTTATGTTTTTAATTGTTTTAAACTTGTTAATACCCTTTATTCACCCATTGTATACTCAGTATTTATTTCATTTAATGTTGGCAATGCAAAAAAAACCACAACCAACAAAATTAACATTTGTTGGATTAATTAAAATAAACAACATTGTGTGTCTCAAATTGGCACATGTGGAGCCTGCAAAATGAATATTAAAAAGTTAGCAACCAGTATCTTGACCGCCGCAGTGGTCACCGTAAGTTCAGGTAGTGCTATTGCCAGTGAAGCAGTAGATACCAACACCATCCACTTTCTAATTCCTGGTGGCCCTGGTGGCGGCTGGGA
>Ga0209395_1002519_pt1 | contig 23790 bp, 18 predicted proteins | sample GOMGulsemesocosm_3_FD_184635 | JGI IMG/M metagenome (GOLD analysis project Ga0209395, IMG submission 184635) | Methane-oxidizing microbial communities from mesocosms in the Gulf of Mexico - GOM9D Gulf of Mexico (SPAdes) (version 2) | ecosystem: Environmental > Aquatic > Marine > Cold seeps... | reverse complement strand
CAAGTTACTATTGATAACTAAAGGCATGTTAAGCCTCCTCTATTGGTATTACTTATGCCAGCCCATGTTGACCAGCCCAGATGGGTCTTATCTAGCCATGTAAAAATGACTCTATTGTATTTATCGACTGAGACAGAAGAAACTTTAGTGCGGTTTAAATTTTAAGCAGCTAAAACCAGAAAATAGTTTTCTGATATATATCAACTGTTTATACAACAAAAACAACAGAAAATGGCCTTCGTCAATAAACCGCGACAAATATCTGACTAATTTTTTCAGTTGTAGTGATAGAAAGTGGCCGTTAGCGGAGCAATGCCAGCACTTGCTGCGGCGCGCTATTGGCCTGGGCCAGCATGGCCTGAGCCGCCTGCTGTAATACCTGTGCACGACTGAGCTTTGCAGTTTCTGCAGCAAAGTCGGCATCAACAATACGCGAGCGGGCGGCGGCGGTGTTCTCGGATATATTCATCAGGTTGGAAACAGTGAAATCGAGGCGATTACTGACCGCCCCCAACTCAGACCGGGTACTGTTAATCGTTTCAAGGGCATTGTCGATCGTGCCAATGGCTTGTTGTGCGCTAGCACGAGTAGCAACCGAGAGCCCAGACAGTGACGTGCCCCACTGCTCCGACAGCCCGTCATTGAGGTCACTTAAGCCCGTGGCGCTGGCACCGGCGGTACTAACATCGATACTTATGGCCTGATCATCGGCCGAATTCAAGCTGATTCTAGGCGCCACCACAATCACTTCATCGCCCAAGCGATTGTCGCTGTCGCTGTCAAACAGGTCAGCCGTTTCGTCCGATGTACTAAAGGAAATGCCCAATGCGGCGAAGGACATCATGCCGTTGCTGTCACCCAGAGCCAGAGTAAATGTGCTATTGCTCAACAACTGCAACTCACCGTTATCATCGACCGCAGCGGTAACACCGGTAAGGCCCTGCTGATTGTTGATATCCTGGACAATAGTCTGCAAATCGGTGAGATCTGACAGCACTACATCACTGCCGCGAATATTAATCGAGCCGCCAGCGCCGCCGTCTGAGGTAGCCAGTGCAGCAACTAGGCCACTACCGGTGTCGGCCAATACGATGGGGTGGGAAGAATACAGGTGCAGTTCGCCGTCTTCGTCGCTATAGGCGCTAACTCCGTGGAAGGTACTCGCCGCATTGATAGCGGCGCTAATATCCTCAGCTGAATCGCCGGAAGAAACCGCAATACCCAAACTATTCAGACCCAACAGCCCAGCATTTGACGAGGAAATACTAATCGCCCCGGCGGTTGTTTCTCGCTCCACCGCGTTGGCCGGTGGGCCGACAAACGAAAAGGACTGGCGCGCCTCAATAGTCGCACTGACCCCGGTCTGGTCAGCTGCGGCATTAATCGCCTCTATCTTGGCCGATAGACCGGCGCCACTGGCAACCGGGGCAATGGCCACACCATTGATACTCAGGTCAGAGGCCGCCAGCGCAGCACTTTGCTGGGCCGATGTTAATCCCTCGCCTACCAATTCACCGGCACCGGCGATAGTGCGAAAACCCAAGTCGTCCAGCGCGCTGTCGGAACCCGCAACAGCCTCGGTGATACGGATCAACTCGCCGTCCTCAGCACTGAGAATAAGCCTAGCCTCCGCCACCTGGGCGGTACCGGCCACCGCTGCCGGAATAACAAAATCAAAACCCGGCGAGCCGTCACCGACGCCGATAACGGTATCGGCCACTACCGTTGTTGCACTCAAGGCGCCGGGGAAATAGCCAGAGCCACCGATGGAGCCAGTGTCGACACCACCGTCAAACAGATCCAGCGTGCCACCGCCGTATCCCTCGTTTAGATAACTAACACCGTTCGCCAAAAAATGGGCCTCAAAGCTAGCCAAGTCGGACCAGGCCAGACCGGCATTGGCAGCTTTTAGGTCGATGAGCGCCTGGTCCAGCGAGTCACCAGCTTGCAACTCGTCAAACAGTTCGTCAATGCCACTGCCCTGGGCGACCAGATCATCGTGCAACATCTTGGTAGCGAGATAGGACGCAGAATAACCGGCACTGGTAGTGGGTGAGCCTGGCGAGGTCTTAAACGCCGCAGTCAGCCCCCCAAGACTGTTGATCGTGGCAAAATCACCCTCAACCCGCTCGTCGGCGCCATGAATCAGCTCTGCGGTACCTTCGGTAAACCAACCCGGTAAAATACTCACATTTGTGATAGTGGTCATCACCGCATGTACCATTTCGTGTGCAATAACACGGTCATTGTAGACCGGCGCATTGCCTCCATCGGGCTGGTTGGCAGCAGTGAAATCTGCCATATCAACATTCAATGTCAATACTGTGCTGGTGTCGGTGGGCGTGATTCCAGTCACATTAAAGGTGACGCTGGCCAGATCACCACCAACGCCGTCGGAGTCATCCAAATTAAGCGTTAGCGCCAGCGCGCCGGGGCCACTGATACCAAAGAAGGTAGTAATCATCGCCTCGGACTGCGCCAACCAGCGCTGCTGTAGCCCTTCAACCGTGGCGGCGATATCGGCGTCGGCTATGGTCGATACATTCATGCCACTGGCATCACCACCACTGTCGTCGCTGAGGCTGATAGTGGCCATCGAGGTACTGCTGATTTGTAGGCGGCCGTTATCGTCCACGCTGGCACTGTAGAGACTACCGGCCTTGGTATTGATGGCGGTGAGTAGTTCATCCATCGAACTGGTGTCGGTAACAGCTATCGTTAATTGCTGCCCATCCAGGTCGATGGTGGTAATACTCAAGCTATCACCACCGGCCAATATACCGTCACCTACCGCGCCGGCTTGCAGCTGGACCAAGCTGCTAGCGCTGACATCGGGAATATCGTTATTGATTGCGTCGAGCAGCGACTGCACCGCTGACCCGGCCGCCAGCGAACTCAATACCTGGCCATTAATCTTGATTGAGGCTGCGTCCACGCCGTTGGTTAGCAGGCCACTGCTATTTATATTCAGCTCGCTGCCCACTAAATCGCCACTACTGCCTTCCAAGCCCAGGTTATCAACATCCATGGCGGGAATACCGAAGGAGACGGTCTGATTGGCCTGGGCACCTATTTGCAGATCGACCGCTTGCAGTGTGCCATCTAACAACGCCTTGCCATTAAAACTGGTCGTTTGTGCGATGCGGTCCAATTCCGCGGTCAACTGCTGCACCTCAGCGTCGAGGGTGACGCGGTCGGCGTTTGAATAAATACCGTTGGCCGACTGGATAGACAATTCGCGAATGCGTTGCAATATATTGGTGGACTCGTCCAGCGCCCCCTCGGCGGTCTGAATCAGTGAGATACCGTCGTTGGCATTGCGCACTGCCTGATTGAGGCCTCGAATCTGCGAGCTCATACGGTTGCTAATGGCGAGGCCGGCGGCATCATCCGCCGCGCTGTTAATCCGCTTACCCGACGACAGGCGCTCCATAGCGCTATCGAGCTCCCGCCCCGAACGTACCAGCTGGCGCTGGGAATTCAGGGCGGAAATATTGGAATTGATCATCAATGCCATAACGGTTTATTTATGCTCTATCAACTACAACTGCGGTGAATAGGTACAACTCGGCGCATTGGCTAAATAGTAGCCACAACTGACTACACAATTACACTGTCGGCGGGAGAACGGCTTTCTTTAGCTCGGTGACGATTTTTTGTTGCAACAATCGGATGGCTAGTGACGTAGCTAGAGGGGATTTAGCGGATGGGCTGATCGAGCCCGGACCAAGGGATTACCCCGCAGCAGTAGCTGCCGCGGGCAAAAAAAAGGGCTGGTAGCAATACCAGCCCGTTGAGATTAACTAATTACGCTATTAGCTATTGAGCAGTTGCAATACCCGCTGCGGAGCCGCGTTAGCCTGGGCCAACATTGCCTGAGAGGCCTGCTGCAATACCTGGGCGCGGGACAAATTGGCGGTTTCTGCCGCAAAATCTGCGTCGACAATACGCGATCGCGCCGCCGCCGTATTCTCAGATACGTTCATTAAGTTACTAATAGTAAAATCGAGTCGGTTGGTCACCGCACCCATTTGTGAACGGGTGGCGTTGATGGTTTCCAACGCATTATCAACTGGGTCTATAGCCGCTTGTGCCCCCGCTTGCGTGGCAATGCTTATGCTGGAAATTGCCGAACCGGTAGCAATGGCTGACAAATCAGTATTTTGGTTCAAAAGCCCGGTAGCGGTTTGCGCCGATGCATTACCGTCAATCGATATAGTGGTGCCGTTGATTGAAGTAAGCTTGATACCTGCACCAACCGTAAATGATGCCGCGTCAAGCGCACCATCGGGAGCACCATCGGTAATTAGGTCACCCACACCCAGTGCGTGCGCTGCGGTCATTGCCGATCTCGTAGTGCCCAATTGAATCGAAATATTGGAGTTGGATGATAGTGACAATTCACCGTTGTCATCAATTTCTGCATGAACACCCGTTTGCGCCTCACTAGTATTCACATCTAATACAATTTGGCTTAAATCACCTAAATCCGTTAACGCTACCACTTGTCCGTTGATGACTATATCGGATGCACCGGCAGTAGTTAAAGCAGCATCTTGAACGGCCGCGCCAGCAGTAACGTTAGTCCCGACATTGTAGGCATCCTCCAAATCACCAAAATCAGCAACTAGACCAGCTGCACCACTTGATATGACTATTGGCCCAGGCGAAAACATGTGCAAGGCGTCATTGTCGTCTACAAACGCAGTAACGCCGGTATCATCAGAAATTAGATTGATCGCGGTAGCCACATTTGCAACGCCGCCGGGGGCACCGTATGCGCCAGTCACTACACCGTTAATGGTAATAGTTTCGCCTGTAGCAAACGCGTAGGCAGCCGTATTATTAGCCACCAACTCAGTTGCTGCGATGGATGTATTTTCATCAAAGGCCTGAGTGGCAATGGAAGAAGCCACAACACCTGTTTCGTCAGTCACCGTGTTAATTATATCTATGGCTCCCTGCAGACTATCGTTAACTGTCGCCGCAATGACCGTGCCATTGATCGTTAGGTCACCCGCCTCAAGGCCTTCAGCAAAATTGACAGTTCCCGCCGGAACAGCTGCGGTATTACCCAAGCCGGTAACTGTTCCGTCACCCGCAGATTCCTGGAAGCCCAAATTAGCTAAATCGGCAGGAACACCTTCAGGACCCGCACCTATGGTTAGCGCTCCCCCGTCATCGGCGGATAATGCCAATGCACCGGTAAGCAACGCCGAATCGTCAGCACCTGCAATATACTGAGCGTTGGCCGAGTTAACGCCGCCCTGATTAAGAATACTGCTGTCGGTATAACCTAATACTCCGGCTAATGTATCGGTTGTCGAAACCGTGTTTTCGTAAGAAAGTGCAATGGCTGCCCCGGTATCATTACTTAAAACCAACTTACCGGCATCACTAACCGATGCGGTCAAAAGGCCGCCCGTTTTTGTATTAATTGACGAGACCAACTCTTCCAAACTATTGGAGCTGGTAAATCTGAAGTCTGTTCTGGCATTTCTATCGCCGTCCACGTCAAATACCGAAATAGTTAACGCATCACCGGCGACTATAGCTCCGGTGCCGACAGCCCCTGCTTCCGCTATATTATAACCACTGGCGGTAACACCTTCGACATTGGTATTTATATTGTCAATTAAGTCCTGAAAGGTGTCCGTGGCACCATTAAAGGCCCCTATCGATTGATTATTAATCAGGACATCTCCATCGCCAATACTAATGACTCCTGGTGCGGCAACATTGTCTAAATCTAACAGGTCGCCTGTTCTAGCGCCGGAAATATCAGAGCTGGTTGTGCCCAACCCCAACTTGTCAGAGGTCATCGCCGAAATGCTGAAATTGATAACTTGGTTGGCCTCAGCGCCTATTTGCAAGTCTACGTCGCCTAAGGTTCCATCCAGCAAGTTTTGCCCGTTAAAACTGGTCGTAGCAGCGATGCGGTCTAATTCTGACAGCAACTGTTGTACTTCCGCGTCGAGGGTGACACGGTCACCGTCATCGTAGATGCCGTTAGCAGATTGTATCGCCAGCTCCCGAATACGCTGCAGTATATTGGTGGTCTCGTCCAGCGCGCCCTCCGCGGTCTGAATCAGAGAAATACCGTCGTTGGCATTTCGCACCGCCTGGTTCAAACCCATAACCTGTGATGTCATGCGATTAGAAATAGCCAGACCCGCCGCATCGTCCGCAGCGGTGTTAATACGCTTACCAGAGGATAAACGCTCCATGGCCTGCATCAGGTCATCACCTGATTTCACCAACTGGCGCTGGGAATTCAGCGCGGCGATATTACTATTAATGACTAGAGGCATCGGTATTCTCCTATGACGTAAATTCTGGCCAGGGTAAATTTAGGTATCGCTGCGAACTGTATTGTTCAGAGCGCTAAGCTGGCTTTAGCTTTGTAAAAGCAACAGCTGTGCCACTTTGTTAAAATAAATTTAAGCTGTTGTTTTTATTATCAAAAATAATCTAACAATCGACGGGAAGTAGTCGACGGCAGGTATTGCTCGAAAAAGCGGCAATAATCTGCCACCTGAGCTAGAGCCACGAAACAGCGGCACCAAACAATGGTTCAGTGGGGTAATAGATTGCCAGCGAGCCTATTCACCGCTAGGCTTACAGCAGCGCTGGTAAGCGGGGCGATAACAGCAACAAACAGGTATTTTTGTGACTACAACGCAGCAGAACATCAAACGTCAACTCACCGAGCTTATCGATCTGGCAAAACAGCAATTGGCTGCCGCCGACGACGGTGAATGGGAGCAGGTGGACGAACTGGAACAACAACGCCAATCACAGCTGAGAAAACACTTTTCCGCAGCCATCGCCCCGGCATCAGCCCCCTTGGTCAGAGCCGGCATAGAAAAGCTCCAGCAGTTAGAGCAGCAACTACTCGCCATTACCGAACAAGCCAAAGCAAAAACCGCCAGCCAACTGAGCCAAGCCCAAAAAGGCAACAAAGCCAGCCGCGCCTACCAACAACATAAATAAATACGGGGACAGTTTACTTAATTCCTCTCTTCCGCCCGGGCCTTGCCTTTAATAGCTGACGATCTGTCACTTCTTCTAGCGCGCTAATAAACGCATTACCCCCCATGGGCCGCCCTGTTTTAGCATGGCGCCGAATGGTGTCCCATTCATCGTCAGCTGCATCTGAGTCTAAATACTCAGCCCAGTCATCCACCCGCTGCAACATGGGCTCAACAGTAACCAGACTGTCGTTTTTTCCGCTTAAGTGTGCGTGAACACTGGACCAGGGCCACTGCTCGGGTGAACTGCATAGTTTGGCGCGCACCGGATTTAACTCTGTGTAGCGAACAGCCGCGCGCAGATAGGTCTCATCCATAGCGGAAGAATGAAAGCGCTCCTGCCACAAATGTCCCTGCCATCCCTGCCGCTTATTAATGAATCGGGTATAACGCCGGTGGGCGTCACTAAAAAACTGGGCAAGACTGTCTTTCTGCCGAGGCACCACTACAAAGTGCACATGATTGGGCTTTTAAACAATAGGCCCATACGTCCACTGCAGCCTTTTCTGCCGCCTGCTCCAACAGCCGCTTATAAAAACTGTAATCTTGGTCGGAGAAAAATGTCCGCTGGCGTCTATTGCCGCGCTGGGTAACGTGGTGAGGAATAAAGGGGATCACTACTCGTGCCATCCTGGCCATGGTATTGCTCCTTGCAACAGTGTGGTTAACTAAGTTTAGAGCAGTCTCACAAAATTAGTAATGTTAGCGTAATGAGCCCGCGGGGGGGAATTAAGTAAACTGTCCCCGCATTTGTTACAATCCCGAAACACTACTATTTATTTTCCAAGGAAATATACATGTCCCGATTACTAAGCTTAGCCCTGCTTCTAATCCTACTGCCAATCACAGCCTGGTCGCAGCCGGCCAGTTATTACGATCGTGTACAGCAAATGTATGTCGGTTATTACGGACGGCCAGGCGACAGTGGCGGATTGGATTTCTGGACCGAGCAACTGGAGCAAAACGGCGGTGATATGGAGGCCATTATTCAAAAATTTGGCAACAGTGACGAGTTTTTAGATCGCTACGGCGAGCTGAACTACGAAGAACTAGTCAACAATATTTATCAGCAGCTGTTTAACCGCGATGCGGAGAACAGCGGCCTGCTGTTTTGGACCCAACAACTGATCAACGAGGAGATAACACTGGATGCGATAGCGCTACGTGTCGCCAATGGCGCCAATGCTGAGGGCTCCGACGGCCGCACCCGGGACAACAAAATCGCCGCAGCCAATGCTTTTACTGCCGGTATCGAAAGTGATGCTCTGTACTACAGCACCAATGAGATTGTCTTTGGTCAGCAGTACTTGGCACAAATTACCGATGCCGACACCGACACCGATATTCTCGAGCAAACACTATCGCTATTTTTGGACTACAGCGACCGCTACCTGCAAATAAACACCAACTTTGGTGTTATCGAGTTCGAGTTATTCCCTGAAGAAGCACCGCTTACAGTAGAAAACTTCCTCAATTACGTCGATCAACAGTTTTATCAAGATCTTATTTTCCACCGGGTTATATCCGGTTTTATGATTCAAGGCGGCGGATACGGGGGTGGATACGATACCCCCTTCATCACCAAGGCTACAAATGAGCCAATTGAGCTGGAGGTGGACAACAATCTACAGCACCAGCGCGGAACCATCGCCATGGCACGCACCGATGATCCGGACAGCGCCACCTCGCAGTTTTTTATCAATCATGTCAACAACGCCCACCTGAACTCGACCGCCAGTGACAACGGCTACGCCGTATTCGGCCAGGTCACCGCCGGCATGGATGTGGTAGACGCCATCGCCATCACCCCCGTACGCTACAGTGATAAATTACCGCTGAGCCGCGTTACCATTGAGTCTATTGTGCGCCAGGCACCGACGTTCCAGGCCCGCGAACTAGACGTGAGCGCCGACAGTGTAGTGAACCATTTTGTCAATCAGTACCAAATTGGTCTGGGGCCCAGCATGCAGTTTTATTGGATGCCAGAACAGAAAAGTATTGTTGAAATAGATCTGGACAACAGCAGCAGCAATTTTGCACCAATAGTCACAGTGCACTTATTTAGCGAGGATGACAGCGATGACAGTATTAGTGGCTGGCTTTACCAGCAAGGTGGCGATGTTTGGGATCCCAATGCAGCAACACCTACAATAAGCTATAACCTTCCCGCCTCCGCGGTGCAGGTGACTGATGCGATAATAACCGGACAGCAAACCTTCGGCGAGTACGACTTCGAAACCGAAACCGATGTCCTCTTTGACTACGACAACTACACCGTTAGCTTTAACATCGACAGCCAATCGATTGCCGGACGCTTTATTCTCGAGGCCTTCAGTGACGTTATTGAAGTCGCAGTGAAAGTGTCTGTTGATCAGTAAAGCGACGGGGTAATATCACCGCAGATTGGCGCCGTCTTGTGGCCCATAATGACAAACAACGCATGCCTGTTGACCATGCGCGTTTATGTATACAGCGTAGACCGGCTGCGGGCTACTCCTTCCTACACAATCTGCGCCGGCAGCTGGCGCAGATTGTCAACGGCGCAAGGCACAGTGCTTGGCATCGTCATGACCCAATTAAGTAAACTGTCCCCGCATTAACGCAGATAGTTGAACAACGACAGACTGCTGATTTTGGCGTAACTTTGCTGCGCCGCCTCTAGTGCAAAACTTTGCAGCGACAAACGGCTGACCGCCTCGGCGTAGTCTAGATCCCGTATTTCCGAAAGAATTTGGTCGTTGACCAATTCCACTCCCTGATTCACGCTTCTGACTGTGTCCAGGGTATTAAAACGGGCACCAATTTTTGCGGTAATACTGGAGATGTTTTCCTCTGCAAAACCAAGATTGTCTAGCGACTCAGCCATTAGTAAGCGCAGACTGTCATTGTCGGCGGGGTCGTCGGTTAATGTCTCCAACCCGTGGATCAACTTGCTCAGGGTGTCCATCATGCTCTGCTTGGGCGAAGAAGAGGATTTGAGCTCGAAACTGTCGCCGTGATCGGGTATACCCGTAAGGGTCACCGACCAGCCGTGCAGCGACAGCGTAGTGCTGCCGCCAAAGGCCGACACGGTACTGATGCTGCCATCAGTATTACCGGCAACCGTGTAGGCAGGCGCCGGCGGCAACCCAGCGGCATCGGCATCATAAGTGACGGTATAACCACCGGGGTCGGAGTCGGCAAACAGCTCGGGGTCTACTACCTCACCGTCGCCAATGACGGCGCCGCCGCTATTGGTGGATCGGGTCTCATTAAAGAACATCGACTGCACAGACTGCACGTCGACAAATATATCCTTGCCACTGTCGCTGGAGGCAATGGTGGTTGAGGTGGCAATATTAACCAGCCGCTGACCGTCATCACCTTCGTAGTGGTATTCCCCCTGGCCATCTTGGCTAAAAGCCGGACTGCCACCTTGAAAACCGGCAAAAATGTACTCGCCGTTGCTGTCCCGCGTATTGGCAAGATTGGCCAGTTCTGTTAGACGGCCTGTTAGCTCGATGGCTATGGTCTGACGCTCCGACTGCGACAAGACACCGTTGGCGGCGTAAACAGTCTGTTCCCGCACCCGCGCTAATAAAAGGGTCACGCCTTTTAGCTGCGATTCCTCTAGGGTCAGGCGGTTTTCCAGCGAGTCGGCGTTGGTAATAAATTGCCGGGTCTGAGACTGCTCCTGATCGATTTTTACGATGCGCGCCGCCGCCACCGGGTCGTCCGCGGCAGTTTGGATGCGCTTGCCAGAAGCAATTTGTGCCTGGGTATCGAAGGTTTTTTTCTGCGCGCCGAGCATGCCGTCAACGCCTTGATGAAAACCCTGTAAAAACGAAAAACGTATCATTGTTTACGCCCTCTTTTCGATACTATCAAAATTCATAGTTTTCTCTACTAGCTGTTGTATCCAGGCCCTAATACAAGACTTTAACGAAATGCATTTAACATGGTATCAAATATCTGCCGGGCCACCGAGATAACCTGAGCCGATGCGGCATAGGCCTGCTCAAAGCGAATTAGATTAGCCGCCTCTTCATCCAGATTAACCCCCGAAACCGACGAGCGGTTGTTAATGGAGGTCTGCAGCAGCGAATAGCTGGATTCTCTAGACACTCTATTCTGTGAAGTCTCCGCCCCCAGATGCTCTACCAGGCGGCCGTAGTCGCCCTCAAAATTGAGCGTGCCCCCCTGTAATATACCGTCTACCCGCAGCTGCCCCATGCGCACCGCGTTGCGGTTGTCGGAGATACCGGAGTCGTTAAAATCCACGGAAAAGCTGTCGCCCAACTGCGGGCTACCGCCTAGCTCTACCTGGTAACCCATATAAAAGGGGGCGGAAGGTTCGATGGCGAAGCTGTCGCCATTGTCCGGCACACCGCTGATAGTGGTGGACCAGCCATTGAGACTAATACTGGTATTCGCTCCGGTCGCCGGCACATTTACCGTAGAGCCATCGCTATTTCCGGTCACTACAAAAAATGGCGCCGGCGGCCCACCCGCAGCATCGTCATCATAAACAATACTATAACCGCCGGGATCGGAAGCCGCGAAAGTGGCGGCATTACTTACCGAACTGGCGGAAATAAGGCCGACGCCGGTATTGGCCTGCGTCGCCAGGGCCGTCATGTTTACCGGTGCAGGTGAGGTGAGGTCAAAACTGTCACCGTCATCCGGGGTGCCACCGAGGGTAACCGACCAGCCGTTTAAGCTAATAGTATTATTGCTGCCGATAGACAAGACATTGACGCTGCTACCGTCGGTATTACCCGCAACGGTAAAATAGGGGGCCGGTGGCGCTCCGGCGGCGTCGTCCTCATAGGTAATAGTGTAGCCACCAGGGTCTGATGCGGCAAAGGCCTGCTGGTCCAGCACCTGGCTGGCACCGATGACCGTGCCGCCAGTATTAGCGCCGCCGGCACTCGCGGTTAGTTGCGCAATACTAGGATCGTTCGAAAATACCGCATTATTCTGGCCCTGGACAAAGTTGCCAGAAAACATCAGTGTCGGTGGCGTGCTACTGCTGTCGTAGACATCGTAACTCGAGGTCGAGGTAAATTGAATGCTCACTGGCGGCGACAGCTGCCCGGGGTCGACGAAGGCGGGGCTGACATTGCCGAAGCGATCCTGGGTCTGCAATACCGTACCGGCCGTGATGGTACCGCCGCCGCTGTTACTCAGCGTAGCATCAGTGACGATGGGGGCGGCGAAGGCCAGCTCCTGCAATCGCTCCATCTGCATATCGACATCCCGGGCGCCGCTGCGGGTGGGCCGAATGAGAAAGCTGTCGCCCTGGGCCAAAGTGCCGCTACTAACCACAATGGCAATGCCCTCGGTCTTGCTGGCATCGGTGGGGATAAAAACGTCTTCGTTGCCGGTATTGGGATTGTTATCGTGATCGATGTTGGCAAAGGTACCAGCAATCACCTCGCCGCTACTCTGATTGACCAGCTGGCCCTGAGCGGGCGGGCCGGCAACAGTAATCGTTAACAGATAATTGTCAGTACCCAGTCCGGACAGATCGGTAATCACCACATCCAGATTGGCGCTGCCGTCTATTGTTTGGGAACGCTCCGCTATACTCACGGCGCTATTAATATCGTTAAAGACCAGTGAGCCGTAATTACCCTCCAGGTCAATACCCTGCAGGTTCTGCTGGTTAATCGAATCGGTAATCGCCAGGGCGATGCGACCTAGGTCGTTGAGGGTGGGTTCCAGCGCCTGTTCGCGAAACTGTAATAGCCCGCCCAGTTCACCCCCACTGACTGATTCGGTAATGGGGATGGGCTGACCGTTGGCGCCGATAAAGGTAATATCGAGTATTTCAGAGTCCTGCTGGCTGGCCTGTACTCCCATGCTGGAGGCGAGAGCCCCAATAACAATAGGTTGCCCGCTGCCGATAAACACATTCACCGCGCCGCTGGCATCTTCGGTGGTACGGATAGAGATAATCTCAGTGAGTTGACGCAATAACTCATCCCGCGAATCCATTAGTCCATTGGGCTCGGAACCGGGATTAATTCCCAACTCCCGTTCGATCGACTCGTTCAAGTCGGCGATGCCGGTGGCCAGGGAGCTGACCTGGGCGGTGAGTGAACGCATTTGCTCATCCACCGAGCTCGCCTGTTGCTGCAGCCGGTCGTACAAAGTGTGCAACCGCTCGACTAAACCTTCGGCCTCACTGAGCACTAACTGACGGGCGGGATTGGAGGTTGGGTCTTCGGCACTCACCTCGATAGCACTAAACAGCGCAGTAATGCCCGGTCCCAAGCTGCTGAGTTCGCCGGCCAGCAGTGAATCCAGCTGTTCGATGTTGTCACCAAAGGCTGCCAGATTGTTGAAATTGGAGGTATCTAACTGAATCTGGGTGAGTAAGAACTGATCTGCCAAACGGGTAATCGTCTCTACCGAGCTACCGCTGCCAATATATCCATTGCCGGTGAACTGTTCCGGCGAGGTGACAAAATCGGTACGCTGCCGGGTGTAAGACTCGACATCGGCATTGGCAATATTATTACCGGTAACCTGTAGCGCGGTCTGATTGACCCGCAGTCCCGATACCCCAATATTTAATAGCGAAGCCATAGTCCCTTACCTCTGTGCAGCGCTGCGCAACTGCGCGGACGCCACCGCCTTCTGTAGCGGCGCACTGTTAACAATACGAATGATTTTGTCGGCGTAACCTGGATCAGTGGCATAGCCGGCATCACTTAACTCCCGCACAAACTGCTCAGCACCCTCAGCACTGGCGGCGCGGTGATAACGCGGGCTATCGGTTAAAAATGCGACATAGTCATCAAAACTCTGCTGAGCACTGTCATAGGCGCGGAACGCCGCTCGTTCGGGCACCGGCACTCCCGCCTTAAACTCCACCGTATTGACCTGCACACTGGATCCAGACCAACGTTTGTCGGCTTTGATATTAAACAAATTGTTACTGGACTGGCCGGCACCATCGACACTGATTTTTTTACCCCAGCCGGTCTCCAGCGCCGACTGCGCCAACAACACTTTGGCATCTAGCCCCAGCTTGGCCGCAGCCCGCTGCGCCAGTGGGAACAAACTATCGACAAAACCTTCAACGGAGCCGTCAAATTCCGCGGGCCTGTCCACTGCATCAACTGCCGGCGAAGAAGGTAGCGAGCTTGTTACCGCTGGCCGAGGAACCCTGTGCTGCATATAGTCCTCAACGCTGCTGTCCAGTACCTTTTCCTCTGGCTCACCGAAGCGTTGACGCAGCTGGCGCACCATCACTTCGGCCACTCCAAGACCCCGGCCCTGGGACAGCGACAGAGCAATTTGGTCGTCGTACATATCCTCGTACATATCGCCGGCGGGACTGGAAAACATACTGCCCTCAGAAAAGGCCTCGTTGGCCTGGCGCATGCTTTTCATCATCATTTGCACCATCATCGATTCAAACTGCTGGGCAATTTTTTCCAGTGCTTGATTTTTGTCGCTACGGCCTAGGCTACGGATACTATTGACACTGGACAGGTCGGTATAGGCGTCGGCACCACCGGCGCCACTGCTGGAATTAATCATTTTCTGCCCCCACTGTTATTGCCATCACCATCCCCTATATCACTATCAGGTCGGCCTGAAGCGCACCCGATTGTTTAAGTGCTTCCAATATAGCCATCAGATCACCGGGGGCCGCACCGACCTGATTAACCGCGCGGATAATTTCATCGAGACTGGTCGCCCCCTGAAATTCAAACATGCGATTATTTTCCTGCTCGATGTCGATAGTGGAGGCCTGTACTACCGCCGTGCGGCCACCGGCCAGCGCGTTGGGTTGAACAACACCTTCGGCCTCACTGATAGAAACAGTTAGACTGCCATGAGTAACTGCACCGGGACGCACGGTGACATGTTCGCCCACCACGATGGTACCGGTGCGAGAGTTAATCACTACCCGCGCCGGAGCATGCCCCGGCGACACCTCTATTTCTTCTAACAGCGATACAAAAGACACCCGCTGATTGGCGTCCCGGGGCGCTGTCACATGAATAGAACTGGCGTCCGACGCGCGGGCGGTATTGGGACCTAGCATTTCATTAATACTCTCGGCTACCCGCCTAGCAGTGGTGAAATCAGCGCGATTTAGATTAAACGTTAGATGTGTACCCTTGCTAAAACCGGTATCTATAGCGCGCTCTACGATGGCGCCGTTGGGTATTCTACCGGCACTGGGAATATTGATAGTGACACTGGAACCGTCGCGACCCTCGGCGCCAAAACCGCCAACCAGCAACTCACCCTGAGCGGTGGCGTAAACCTGACCATCGGCGCCTTTTAGCGGTGTAAACAATAAACTACCGCCGCGCAAACTTTTGGCATTACCCACCGAAGAGGCGGTAATATCTATTTTCTGCCCCTGCTTCATAAACGGCGGCAAGGTCGCATGCACGGTTACCGCGGCAACATTTTTCAGCTGAAAGGAGGCGCCCTCTGGTATCGTAACGCCCATTTGTTTTAACATGGTTTTAAAGGCTTGGGTGGTAAAGGGCGTCTGCGTGGTCTGATCGCCGGTGCCATCCAGACCCACCACCAAACCGTAGCCAATTAACTGGTTGTCGCGCACGCCGGCAATAGATGCAAGATCTTTTAGGCGGTCGGCCTGGGCGCCGGTCAACGTCGCCAGCAACAGCGACAATACAAACAGCGAACGCAGCAAGCAAGTCTCAAACAACGATCGAATGTTATGTCTATTGCACTGGATAATATTTTTCATGATTATACTCGGCGGCTATTGTCCCGCACTCAAAAGGGCCAGAAGCGGGTGTTGAAAAACCGTGAGGCCCAACCCTGGCTATTAGCATCGGCGAGATCGCCCTTGCCACTGTAGGTAATACGCGCATCGGCCAGTTTGGTGGACAGCACACTATTGTCGGGCTGTACGTCCTCCGGCCGAACCATACCGCTTACCCGAATAAATTCTTCTCCGCGGTTGAGCGTCATCCACTTCTCACCACGCACTATCAATAATCCGTTAGCCAATACTTCTGACACGGTGACAGCAATACTGCCACTGAGGCTGTTGCTCTGATCGCTGGAGGACTCGCCGGTAAATTCGCGGTCCTGAGCCAGCGATGTCCCCAGGCCATAATCGCCAAGACTGACGCCATGACCCAGTATCGTGGCCTCGTTAAAATCGATTTTGCTACCCTTAGTCAACTCGGTGTCGGCGGTTTTACTGGAATTAGTACGCTCCTCTAACACCACCGACAAAATGTCACCAACACGACTGGCGCGGCGGTCTTCGAACAAGCCCCGGCTATAGCCCGGCTGATAAATACCACCACGGTTAACGATCGGCGGCTGCGCACTGGGGGCAATAACTGGCGCGTAGGCGGGGTCGCCGGACACCGGCAGTGGCGCTATCATGCAGCCTTGTAATAACAGCAGAATGCAGGCGGCCAGCAGCTTAATTCCATAGGTGCTGTTTATTGCGCTGGTGGCTGACATGGCAAACCCTCTTTTGGTAATTAGTAGACTATTACTTACAAGTTCTGCGATACAAACTGCAGCATTTGATCGGCGGTGGATATCACTTTGGAGTTCATTTCGTAGGTGCGCTGAGTGGTAATCATATTGACCAACTCCTCCACCACATCAACATTGGAATTTTCCAATGCGCCCTGTTCGATACTGCCCAGCCCCTCGTTGCCAGGAGTACCCGCTTGGGGCGAGCCGCTGGCAGCCGTCTCGACATACATGTTAGAGCCAGTGGCCTGCAAGCCGGTGGGATTGACAAAATTGACAATTTGAACTGTGCCCAGAGTCTGGGCGGCGGTCTCACCGGACACGGTCGCCTGGACAATACCGTCGGCACTAATAGTCACGTTCTGCGCGTTGTCGGGCACAGTGATCGGCGGTTGTAATACCAGGCCCCGGGAGTTGACAATCTCGCCGTCGGCACTGATTTGAAACTGACCGTTGCGCGTGTAACCAGAGGTGCCATCGGGCTGTAATATCTCAAAAAAACCACGCCCGTCGATGGCCCAGTCAAAGCTTTTCTCAGTGATGTCGACACTGCCGGCGGAGTAGTCTTTTTGCGAGCCGATTACACGCACACCGGTACCGACCTGCAAACCAGATGGCAGCTGGGTATTCTGTGACGACTGGGCCCCAGGCTGGCGGTGAATTTGGTATAACAAATCTTCAAACACCACACTATCGCGCTTAAAGCCAACCGTAGAGGCGTTGGCCAGATTGTTCGAGATGGTAGCCAGTCGCGTATCCTGCGCACTCAATCCGGTTTTACTGATCCACAATGCCTGATTCATATTACTTCTCCAAAATGGGTCTTAGTCAATTGCCGCAATTCAATTTGTGTTAGGTTAATGAACGCTAGGAAGAGCGTAGGATCTGCGCCGCCGCCGAGGAGTTCTGCTCCATGGTCTTCATCATTTTGACGTTTATTTCAAATTGTCGTGCCAGCGTCATGATCGCGGTCAACTCGTCGACCGGACTGACGTTGCTGGACTCGAGAAAACCCGATTGCAACCGTATACTCGGATCTGCCACCCCCTCCTCACCGTCTTTAATTCGCACCAGACCGTCGAGACCTTTCTCCAAGCTGGCGTAGTCGGGCTTGACCAGCTTGACTCTATCCACCGTCGACAGTACCTCGGCTTTTTGGCCCTGAGGCTGAATAGTGATAGTACCGTCGGCACCTAGGGTAATCTTGTCGTGGGGGGGAATGGCTATGGGACCGCCGTTGCCCAGTACAGGCAAATTATTGCCGGTTAGCAACTGGCCTGTTGGGCTCACCTTTAGCGAACCGGCTCGGGTATAGGCCTCAGTGCCATCTTTGGCCTGCACTGCAATCCAACCATCACCATCTACCGCCATATCCAAGTCCCGCCCGGTTGGTACCATCGCCCCCCGAGCAAAGTTGGTACCGGCAGACTCGGTAACTGCATAAGCCCGGGATTTGTGTCCATCGCCGTAGTCAACCCGCATGGTACGGGCCTTCTCGAAGTCCGATTGAAAACCAGTGGTATTGGCATTTGCCAAATTATTGGCGTGAATCGACTGGGCAGACATAATGTTCTGCCCCGATGTCATTGCCAGATAAATACCTTTGTCCATTGTGCCTCCCGGTGGCTCTCGATCTCAGTCGACTCAAGCACCACAAAATTCTGTCGGTTTATTACTCTGAATAAGTAAAATGCAATAAAGGTGCCAAATCGACTGGAAAGGGGAAATAGTGGATTACGCGACAGAGAATTGCTCTACAACGGCGCTTTTAGACGCTAGAGATAGAAGCTAGGGAGAAGATTAAAAACGATTGGAGGGCAAATAAAGCGGCGATTTCGGGCGAAATTGCCGCAGGGCTGTTACTGCAAATTGCAGCCAATCTAGCTCAAACTTCAGCTAGCTTAGCGCAGGTTAATAATGGTCTGGGTCAGAGTATTGGCGGTTTCGATAGTTTTCGAGTTAGCCTGGAAATTACGCTGGGCGATAATAAGCCCGACCAGCTCCTCCGACAGGTCGACATTGGACTCTTCTAGAGCACCGGCAGTAATTGCCCCCAAAGAGCCACTCTGGGGCACACCCACCTGGGGCTGACCGGACTCCGATGATTCTGACCAGGCGGTTGAACCCTGTGGCGACAAGCCCTGTGGATTGTCAAAGTTGGCCAGCACTACCTGACCTAAATTCTGTGCCTCACCGTTGGTATAACGGGCGAACAACACGCCGTCTGAAGATATCTGCACCCCGGCCAGACGCCCCTGGGCAAAGCCATCTTGCTCCGAGGCAGAGATTGAAAATTCACCGCCATACTGACTGGCGCTGGTGAAGTCAAATTCAATCGGCGGCGACGAGGCACCGTTGACCGCGCCAGTGCTATCCTTAGGCACCCAGTTGTTAACGGTAAAGGTGCCCCCACTACCAACATTAGGGTCCAGCACACCCGCGCTGGTAAAGCCGACCTGGAAACCAGGCCGAAAACCACCTCCGTCTGCTGTCGAGGTGACCGAGGGCGGAACGCCGACCACCGGTGGCACCGCCAACGGATCTGCCACAATTTCATCGGTATACTGCTGACCGTCAATCAATATGTAAACATCCCAGGTATTGGCCGCACCGGTGTTGAGCGGATCGGCCAATACTGGCGGTATCGCCAAGGGATCGGGCACCACCGTTGGGGTCTGCTTGACAAAGTACTCGCTCATGACATGGGGCACACCCAGGTCGTCGTAAATGGTCTGAGAGGTAGAGTGATTGAAGGTCGAGGGCTTAGAGGGGTCAAATGCAGAAAAACCCGCCGCTGGTGCATAACCCCCGGTATCAAGCTCCGCGGCATAGGGAGAGATTTCCCGGGCGTCTAATTTAAAAGTCATATCCAATGAGGAGGTCGCCGAGGGATTCAAATCGGTGGTTTCTACCCGCAGCGATTGGGGATTACCACCAGTGATTAAACCCTGTCCATCGGCGATCAAGCCCTGTAGTCGGGCGCCGTCATTAGAGACGATGTAGCCCTGGGCGTCCAAACCGAAGTTACCGGCCCGAGTATACAGCACGTCGCCACCGGTACCGCTCATCACAAAAAAGCCGGCCCCGTTAACCGCCAGATCGAGACTGTTGTCAGTGAAGGAAATATTACCCTGGTCAAATTGCTGAGACACCGCCGTAACCAAGACGCCGCTACCCGCGGTGGTACCACTCTTGATTAGCGAGTTGGCGTAAACATCGCCAAACTCCGTTCGCGAGGCCTTGAAACCCACCGAGCTAGCGTTGGCGATATTATTACCGGTAACCGCCAGGTCGGTATTGGCGGCCCTGAGACCACTAAGCGCTGTATTAAACGACATTTTCTTACTCCCATATTACAAATATTTGGCCGACTACACGCTGGGCGCTGCCGTATTACTGACCCCCATTAACGGAGCCAGAGCTTACAAAATCTCTCTGACATTGGACATTGACACAGGTCCAACCCCTGCAACATTGAGTGACACTACGCCATTGCCATTGATTGACACGCTGTCGATGTTGGCGCTCAGATAAGTGCCCAACTGCACTACCTCGTCGTCGGCTGTCGAGGCCAGTGCCTCGAAGCGATAGGTGCCTGCGGGCAGCAACTCATCATCGTCATCTTGCCCATTCCAGGCAAAAGCGATATCGCCGGCGGGGCGCTGACCCAGTGAGTCACTGGCGACCAATTCACCGGCGCTGTTGTAAACATTCATTGTGACATTGGAACTGCTAGCTGGTAACTCGATGGCGCCCTGTACAAAACCACCCGCTGACAGAATCGCTGTTTCAGTTGCCACCGTCACCTGTCGCCCGACCATCGATGAAGCCTGTAACGCCTGACTGGACTGATACATGGCGGACATGTCTTCGGTGGTGTCATTGAGCTTGTCTAGCCCCTCTACCGAGCTAAACTGCGCCAATTGCGCAACAAATTCACTGTTGCTCTGGGGCTCCAGCGGATTTTGGTTTTGCATCTGAGTAATCATCAATTCAAGGAAGACGTCTTGCCCCAGCTCATTACTTTTGGGCTCATCGGCGTGCTTAACCCGATTCGACAAATCACTGATGGCAGTGGTGGTAGCTGCGGTGGTATCCATTATTCAAACCTCACTAAACTGTGTATTATTGACCGAGAGTGAGCAGACGCTGCATCATCGTTTTCGCCGAATTCATCACTTCAACATTGACCTGAAACGATCGCGATGCCGAAATCATATCCGCCATCTCCTCCACGACATTAACATTGGGGTAAAACACATAACCCTCGTCATTAGCATTGGGGTGATCCGGCTCGTAGCGCTGTTCCAGCGGTTCCGTCGACTCAACAATATCGACCACCTGCAGGCCGACAGAGGCCTGATCACCCATCGAAGGTATCGCTGACGGGCTCAACAAATCTTGGGCCACCGAAGAAAACACCGGGTGGCGAGCACGATAGGTCTCCTCTTCACTGCTGCCGGCGGCCTGGGCATTGGCCAAATTACTGGCGGTGGAGTTTAAGCGAATACTCTGGGCGGACATACCCATGCCGGCAATATCAAATACACCTGATAAAGACATTATTAATCTCCCCTAATGGCGCTTTTCAGCCCTTTAAATCGACCGTTTAAGAATTGAAACGATGCTTGAAAATCCATGGTGTTTTTCGCAAAGCGCGTCATCTCTACCTGCTCGTCGACAGTATTGCCGTCCAGTGAAGGCTGCAGCGGATTACGGTATTGCAACTGGGGCTCGAAAGCCAAACTAGAGGGAGCGATATGCCTGCTGTGGGTAGCTTGCAAGCGTGTACTTGTTGCACCTTGCTGCCCCTTTAACACCGCTTGAAAATCAATGTCACGGGCCTTGAAATTCGGCGTATCCGCGTTGACCAGATTATTGGCCAGTACCTCTGAGCGCTTGACCTTAAGCTGCAGGGCCTGCTCGTGAATACCCAGTGCGTTGTTAAAGTTAATTGCCATGTTTGCCGCCGTCCCAATAAAGGTCTGTGTCACTTATGACTGGAACATTGCAAGGCACATGCCAAGACTATATCTCATTGTTTTTATTGATAATTTAAAAATACTGTGGGCATTAACGGCAAACGGATGCCGCTATTGAAGAACAAAGCGGCAACGGTGGCGGCAGCAGGCACCGGAACCGGGACCGCGCCAGAGCTACTCACTGACGATTGCTAGGGAGGGGAAATTGAGGAGGGAACTGGGCGCTGTTACTTAGCGCGGTAAATAATACCGGGACTACACTGAACCATATCGTACAGGTCTTTGACGCCGGCTAAACTCTCTGAGGCACCGAGAATTAAGTAGCCACCGGGCTGTAGAGAACCGTGCAAACGGCGCAGTATATCTACCTTCAAATCAGCGGAAAAGTAGATCAATACATTGCGACAGAACACAATATTAAACTTGCCCAACCCAGCATAACTGTCCATTAAATTCATTGTCTGGAAGCGTACGCGGCGGCTAATCTCGGACTTTACCTGCCAGAGTCCCCCAGGCTGAGGGTTAAAAAATTGCTTGAGCCGCTCCGGTGACAGGCCACGCCCCAGCGACAAACTGTCGTACTCAGCCAGCTTACAACACTCCAACATGGTGCTAGACAAGTCCGTGCCGACGATATCCAGCCCCTGACGTAGACTGCCAGGATTCGCCTTGATAAATTCTTCGGTCATCATACTGATCGAATAAGGTTCCTGCCCCGAGGAGCAGGCCGCAGACCACACTTTGACCGGGCCACGGCTAGCCTTCAATTCTGGCAACAGCCGGTCCTTGAGGATTGTAAAGGGATGCGTGTCTCTGAACCACAGCGTCTCATTGGTGGTCATAGCATCGACCACCGCCTCCTTGAGCCGGCGATTGGATACCTGTTGCATTCGGACCACCAATACCTTGAGACTATCTATCTCATGGGTCGCCATTAGCTTTTTCAAGCGACTGGCAACCAGATATTGCTTGTTGTCGCCCAGTAAAATACCGCAGGCCTTGGCCAGAAAATCCCGAAAGGCTTCGTATTCGGTAGCCGGGGTGTTAGCACTCACAACAAGCACACCTGCGGCCAGGGGCACAAGCTACTGCAGAAACAGCAAACAGCGGTGCGCAACGATTGTAACAGACTACATAACTACCAAACACGGACAGCGCCCCAGTGTTAATCATCCGTCAGAGCACCGACATCTTTGATGCGATCTGAGACCGTGGTGGCGAGTAGATCGGGATTAAATTTCGGTAAAAAGTTGTCAGCGCCCACTTTTTTCACCATCGCCTGGTTAAATACCCCACTTAACGATGTGTGCAATATGATATGTAATCCCGCCAGGCGTGGGTCACTGCGCACCTCTGTGGTGAGCGTATAACCATCCATCTCCGGCATTTCGATATCGGAGATCATGGCCATAAAATGCGTACCCACATCGACACCCTGATCGGCCAGGCCAGTCAAATACTCCAGCGCCGCGCGACCATCATTGAGTACCGTAGTAGTGACACCAATGGTCTCGACACAGCGCTTAATCTGCTTTCGCGCAACAGAAGAGTCATCGACGATCAGCACGTGCAACTCCTGGGCGGCCTCACTGACTTTCTCGGCAATAACCCCAACAGAAATGTCTTCGGAGATTGGCGACACCTCTGATAGGATTCTTTCGACATCAATAATCTCTACCAGCTTACCCTCGATTTCGGTGACTGCCGTCAAATAATGTTCATTGCCGGCGCCCTTGGGCGGCGGATGAATCGCCTCCCAGTTAAGATTAATAATGCGCTCGACCGATTGCACTAAAAAACCCTGGGTAGCATTGTTATATTCGGTGATGATGACAAAGCTGTTGTCGATGTTCTCCAGCTCCGACTGGCCAATAGCGAGACTCAAATCCATCATTGAAATAGTACTGCCGCGAATATGGGCTATGCCTCTGACCACCCGGTGGCTCTGGGGCAAAACCGTCAATTGCGGACACTGCAGTACTTCTTTGACCTTAAATACGTTGATACCATAAACCTGATCACCGCCCAGCCGAAACAACAGCAGCTCGAGCCGATTTTGTCCCACTAATTGTGTGCGCTGGTTTACACCTTCAAGAACACCGGCCATAGATTACTCCTATCACTTTGCCTGAAATTAGATTGTGTGAATCTAAATTTTCCTCAAGTCAATTCTGCGACTGCAAACATGCATTTAAAACCGATTAAGCAACTTTACAGCCCCAATAATTGTAGGCCTACAGCCAACAACCAATCCAGACATACTACTATAGCAACTTCTGCCCTTATTATTGGGCACGGTT
>Ga0209395_1002518_pt1 | contig 23791 bp, 25 predicted proteins | sample GOMGulsemesocosm_3_FD_184635 | JGI IMG/M metagenome (GOLD analysis project Ga0209395, IMG submission 184635) | Methane-oxidizing microbial communities from mesocosms in the Gulf of Mexico - GOM9D Gulf of Mexico (SPAdes) (version 2) | ecosystem: Environmental > Aquatic > Marine > Cold seeps... | reverse complement strand
ATTTTTGAGCCAGACATTAACAATCCTGCGGCTAATATGAAGGTTTCCCACTGTTTGTGCGTTATTCGCTCCCTCCTTTATATGAGAAAGTGCGATTAGACGTACGCGCATACGCACGCTAGTTTCTTTAGCAATAAGGGTCTTAAAATCAATGCGAGCAAAGGGGCTCATAGTACTGATATTGACTGATATAAGATAAACGCGACTAGATCAAAAACTTAATGGAATTGGTATTACTTGGTTACCCCCATAACTCAGTAAGAAAAACACATGAGCAGATTTGATAAATTATCGCATGTTATTTGGACACCGAAATATCGTTATAGAGTATTAACGGGAAATGTTAAGAAAGAGGTATTTGAATGCCTGCAAGTTTATAGTAATCGACTTAAATGTCAGGTTGTAGAATTAAATGTACAAGAAGATCATGTTCACTTGTTGATAAAGGTACCACCGAAGCAATCGATTTCAGAGTTAATGGGAGCATTGAAAGGCAGAACAGCGATAAGGGTATTTAAATAGTTCCCGTATTTGAAGAAAAAACCTTATGGGGAAATCATTTTTGGGCAAAAGGATACTGTGTTGATACGGTAGGGTTAAACGAAGAAATGAACAAAAGGTATGTAAAATATCAAGAGGAGTTTGAAAAACAACAAGAACAATTAGACTTTTAGAACATAAATATAACGGGATAACCTATTGCCCCCTTCTAGTGGGGTCTGAGCAAAACCACCTTCTAAGAAGGTGGATATTTTTTTGGAGTCTCAGCTTTAATAAAAAAATTGTTATCATCTCCTGCTAAAATGGCATTATCCGATGTCGAGAATTCACATTATCAAAAGTCTTTAACCTACATAGCCGAGCTAGTTTGAATTTAATGGCAGTTAAGGTAACAAACCACCCTGAAGATTTTTTGGGATGGTGCATTGAGTTATTAGGAATATGTAAGCAAGGTATAAATCGTGATCTATTAGAAGATGAACAGTTTAAACCATTAGAGAAACTCATTACGGTATTAGAGTAAGGAGCTAGCACTAGTCAGCTGAATAAGCATATAGAGTGACTACACCTCTATTATGGCATATATGGTATTAGTTATACCCTCACTAATTCGGGTTTCGACTATTTTTCTGTGTAGATGGAAATCCATTGATCTAGATCAAGTTTTGTTGTTTGTTAACTTGTTAACCAATATTAATATGATACGTTATTCGCAGGTTGAAAATACAACCGTATCATAACAATAATTAGGAGCTTAAAATGAGTCATAAAGAACACATTGCACACACGATGGAATTTCCACCTGAAACACCACAGCCAAATGTTTATCCGTTAAGTTGGGAAAGCAAAACAACTAAAGCAGAAGAAATTTGGGACGCTTCTTTAAAAGAAGCTTGGAACCCAAAAGATCTACCTTGGGATACTTTTGATGCTTCTAGTTACACTTGGGAAGAACGTGAATCAATGGCGTACTGGTGGACTCTATTATCAGTATTTGATGCATCTGCGCCACCAGTTTTTGCAGCTGCTTTCATTAAAACTTATGAAGATCATGAAGAAGATGCTATTCGTCGCTGTTTCTTTTCTGTTACACGTGATGAACAAAACCATGAACAAATGTGTGGTATGGCAATCAAAAAATTATTGGAAGCTGATAGCCCACTGGACTACACACCTAAAACAGATTTAGGTAGACGTCTTCAGAAAAATGCTCGCTGGTTATACTACAACGGTGGTCGTTATTGGGAAGGTTACAAAAAAGCAGTTCCAAAATATAACTTAGCAGTATTATTCAGCTCATTCTTGATGGGTGAAATCGCAGCGGCAACAATATTTAAGCAAATGTCAGAAAATTGTGAAGAGATTGTTTTCAAAGAAGCATTTAAATTAATTGGCCGTGATGAAGGTCGTCATATGGCAATTTGTATGACTCTTATGGAACGTGATTACCCTAACTTATCAGCTGAAGATAAGTCTATTATTACTAAGCAAATTCGTGCTGGTTACTTATTCTTATCAGCTGTTTTATACGAGCCACCAACAGAGTTTTGGGATATTCCAGAAGATTTCATTGCTAATCAGCGTGAGTCAGAAAATCTAGCTCGCGAAGCCGGATTTGGTATTCCAACACTAGATAAGAAGAAAGAAAACTGGCGTGAAGCAATGCTTAACTTAAAAGCGGTCTTAGACAAGTATGATACGCCTTTCCCAGCTATTCCTGAAGTAGGGATCACCGGTGAGGAAGTGACTCAAGCGGACATTGATGCTGCAGATATCATTCCAATTTTCTAAAAAAAAATAGTCGTTAAATCGATAGTCGTTAAATGAATAGTCGCAATGAAGAGTGAATCTTTGTTGCTGCTATTTTTCGTAATAAAAATAATGAAGAGTTATCAATTATGACAAAAATTCGCTTATCACCTTCAGGTAAAGAAGTAGAAGGGTTAATGGGAGAAACGGTATTAACAAGCTTGGAAAATGCTGGATATGCCCTACCTAATAACTGCAGAGCAGGTGCTTGTGGCGAATGTAAGGTGAAAGTTGTTGATGGTCAGTTTGATCAAGGTACCGTATTAGATATGGCTCTTTCTCAAGAAGAGCGACGAGAAGGGTACGGCTTAATGTGCATGGCAAAACCTATTTCTGATACTTTAGAAATAGAGTGGGGAACAGAGGATGCACAGCCTAAATTATTTTCTCCAAAAGAAAATATCCGCTGTATTGTCACAGACAAAATACAACGTACTCCTCGTATTGTCGAAATAACTATAAGACCCATTGGTGATAATATGCGCTTTTGGCCAGGGCAATATATTTCACTTTGTGATGTTGATAGAAAAGTTAAAGCCAAACATTACTCCATTGCCAACGCACCACGATCAAATGGTGAGATTACCTTACAAATAACCCGAGTGCCTGATGGTGAAACCAGTAATTGGGTACATGATGAAGTTAACATTGGTAGCATGGTTAATGTTTCTGGAGCATACGGTACATTTATTGGCGATCCAAGCCTTGACGCCCCCGTGCTTTGTTTGGCATCGGGTACAGGTTTAGCACCAATCCTATCTTTAGCTGATGCAGCATTAAATCGAGGCTTTAAACAAAAAGTTTCGTTAATGTTTTCAGGAAAAGAAGAGCATGATATTTACAGCCAAGGTATTATTCAATATTGGAATACAAAGTACAGAAAATTCAAATTTATTCCAACGCTAACACAAGAAGAGAAAGATGGCTTCCACCATGGGAGAATTCCAACGCTGTTACCGACACTTTTTCCTGACTTATCTGATTACGTAATTTATATTGCTGGCGGAACAGAGTTTGTAAATGACTGTACTGTTGCAGTGAAACAACTTGGTGCTACCTGCAAGAGGATACATACTGAAGGTTTTTTTGAACAGTAAGACCCAAAGTCATATCAATTCGTCCGCAGGAATTGGTTTAAACCCCCTGTCTTTAGACTGCCTCTTGATCACAAGTCTGACTCAAGAGACATGGCAAGATCATAACCTTCAAGGATGGTTTGTAATTTAAACCATCCTTACCATAACCTGTATTACCATAACCTGTATTAGTGTGATTACCAAGGGATTGTGTCGGTCTAATTACCGAGCGACTTTGTCGTAAAGAGCATATCAGCCAGTTGCTAAACTGGCTATCTTTTATGCCGTTTCTTGCACGGCTTTTGACTTTTCAACTCTCAATGCAGTAGTATTCAGGTTGTTTCTGAGCCACATACTGCGCACGCCGCCTGCGCTAACATCAACTCCTAGTGCTTCAGTCATTTTTAATGCAACTCTTTGCTGACCAAGGTGAGGATGCTCAAGTGAGAATTGAATAACCGCCTGCTCGATTGCCATATCTACGCAGTTTTTGTGTCGTATGTTAGGTGTTTCTTGTCGTTTTAAAGCATCAGGTCCACCTTGCTTAACCAACTTCAAATGGCGGTGTATAGTATCTCGTGATATGCCGCTTTGGCGCGAGGCTTCAGAGATGTTGCCAAGCCGTTTAACCAAGGCAAGTACCTCTAGTTTCTTTTGAACTTCCCGTTCTTCTGCTCCGATTTTGTTAGGCTCACTGACCTCGTTAACAGCTAACGTGCGCCCCGCGAAGTGTGCAGTGAAGTCTTTCTGATTTATATCTTCTGATTCGCAATCGAGTGCCTCAACGGTGAGTCAATAAGGTAAAACTTGTTACCATAGCTGAATGTGTGGTCATTACGTATTTTGCGATGATCTTTAATCACGCAGATATCATCAAGGTTTGTATGTTTTGATAATGGCGTAAATTCAGATGCTTGATGCTTAGATTTTACTTCGATGTGCGATCGCCAGAACTGTGGGATGAACACATGTTTGAGATAAGCGTTGGCCGCAGCAATATCAGTAATATTGCTTAGCCTTAACTCAGGCACTAAACGGTCTTGGAAAGTATCGAAGGCTCGCTCGATACGACCTTTACCTTGCGGTGAATTGGCAAAGATAATTTCAATACCCAACTCTTCACAAGCCCGCTGCATTTGAGAGAAGTTACATCTTTTTGGCCCACCGAATATACCTGCTCTGTCCACGTACAACGTTTTAAAAACACCCTTGATTTCGATGCAATCTCGCATAACTTTCAAGCAACCAACGGTGGTTTCAGAGGGAAAGAACTCTGCATGCACTTCACTGGTCGCATCATCAATCATGGCGATTAGGCAGTGCTTCTTATTCCCAAACCAGCGATGTGGACTGCCATCCATTTGCATCATCAAGCCAGGAAATCCCATACGTTCTCTACGTTTTCGAACTATGCCTCTTCTACGTTTGGCACGCTTAACATGGTGAATGTCATGTGCCCAACCACGCAACGTTTCTCGCTTCACCACAATGCGTTCGTCGGTCTCAAGCTTTTCAGCAAGGTGAAGTAAATTCAAATCAAAATACTTTTCTTTGATTAGGACCTGCACCGCTTTTTTGATTGAATCGGGTGTTTTATTAGGTGGAGATTTCCCTATATTGCCGTGTACAATAAATTGAATGCCGACTTGCTGATACCGTTTTACATAGCGTTCAATGGAGCGGTGCGACTTATTGAGTAATTTCGCGGCGTTGGCAATTGTTAATCTGCCTTCAACCACTTTAGCAATAATATCAACGGTGAGTTGAGCTTTAGAATTCATCACAATCATCCTCAACATGCCCTGTAGTATTCAAAATAACAACACTAACAGACATGTTTAAAAAGAGACCGACAGATTCCCTTGGTAATTAGCGACTACGACAGAATCGCTTGGTAATTAAGATACGACAAAGTCGCTTGGTGTTAACAGCTTTATTTATATTAGTCAGCATTTGATCATGCAGTTTTAATAATATATATTTATCAAAACTGCCAAGGTTGTGCGTATTGTTACGCTATCACTTATATCGTTAACGGCAGCTATTCGGCAATGCGGTCATTAGCAAAAGACAAAATAAAAGGCAGACAAGGGGCAATTCCCTTAATTCAACAGACGACTGTTTGCCGATATTACCGTAGATTGCGCCATCTATGAAAATATTAATGAACTTAACGCCATACTAAACAAGCCAACCACCACTACGTTCGACAAAACCCCGAACCGTAATGATCCTTGTTCATGCGGTAGTGGCAAAAAATATAAAAAGTGTTGCGACTAACAACATTCTGTTTTTTCCGTAATTCCTTTAAACTGATGCTGCTCTATATTTTCCGAGTAGCGTTGGTTTAGCCAATCCGTATTTCCACGCATTAATGTTGTCAATCGATTCACTTCTCCATCACATTGACCAATTTGCGCTCAATTAGACTGACTCAGCAGTTGTCGTTTTAGTCCGACATTGCGGACATTAACCTCAAAATATTTGCAATATATTTTCTAATTCTTATATCGTTATGCTAGTAAGACGTCTCATTAATAATCAAGCATAAGTTAAGTTGAATTCGGTAGTTTTAGTGTCTTTAGCACTTTGGTTATTGTTTCTGATATGCGGATTTTACGTAGTTCTTTTACTAAATTAGGATCTATATAAAGTTTAACGCTCGCCCGCCAAGCCGCTTTTTTAGCGATAGGATCAATAATCGCGATAATTAAAGTTCCTTGTTCAAAATCGGTATTTTGAGCAAGTTCAGGAAAGAGCTTAAAAATACCTAAGTAATCTCGCGCTGCTTCTTTTTCTCCTACAAGAGCAAATGCAATAACTTGGTATTTAGACTCTTCGCCATCAATTTGAAAATTGAAACCTTTCTTAATGATTCCTTGTTCTATTTTCTGTTTAATAAATAAGGTAAATTCAGCAGTATCTGGCCTTGGATTTGCCATAATTATTTTAAAATCGGTATACCAAGTCAGAGGTGTTTCAGCCAAAATTTCGCTCCTAAAATCATTAACGGCAACCACTCTAATTTCTTTTGATATTGCTTCTCGGTTAGAGTTAATGGCACAAGCAGTTAGTATTAGTATAAAAACCGACGTTATAAGTAGGCGTAATTTTTTCATTTAATACTTCTTCATATAAATATTACTTTTAAATATAAAAGAATTTGAATATTTTTCCAGTTATTTTCACTCTAGATTACAAGACATTAGTTAATATTATGCCTAAGCCAAATCGTTGCTGTAAATGATTGTAATCGATAAGACTGCCACCATAACCCGATGTAAATTGCGAATAAGCTCTTAAGCGAACCCATTGAAGAAATTTAAATATACTATGTTCCAGCTTATCGATAATAACTGAGCAAAAATATTAGGAGTTTTCTTTCGTACACTTGCTGCACATATTACCGAAAAATCAGGCCACAACAAACAGCAAAAAACGGGTGCGGTAACACTGAAACTATCAATATAAAATTTTCTAATGAATCACTTATGCCATATTACTGAGTCGTCCTCGTAATATTAAATATGTCTCTTTTGTGGTTAAGTGACGATTAAACTAAATTTCCCAAGCGGTTTAGTTTTGGCACTTATACCCATTATCATTCAAAGTGCGTGATTTCAGTGGGAATTAAAAGCCATTTAGGCAAGGCATTAAATTTATAGAATGGTTGTTCCATTCTTTAATTTAATAACGCAGCATAAATGGCTTTTAAACCCATCGAAGAAGGAATTAGAAACGCCTTTAAGCAGCACGCGCTTATTTTAAAATTACACTTTATAACACTGCCAATAATAGACACAACAAAATAAAGAAGGTTCATATCATCAAGAGAAACATCTCCTTATTACAATTCCCCCATGCGCACCAAAGTTGCGCAAAAGGTCTACAAAGGCGCATAACAGCATATCAAGCACAAGCTAACACATTAAAAACAAAGGTTTTTATTAATTGGACTACTTTTTGCTATTAAATACAAAAAGGGAGTGATTCTTATTCCTTATTAATTTTATATTAAACAAAGCAAAAGGCTCGTCTATGTTGTTTGGACGCAAAAACAGAAAACCTATCACTATTCCCAGCAAGCAAGTTAAAGAGTGGCACTACACTACTTGTAACTATTGCTCTACCGGTTGTTCGATTGAAATCGGTCTAAATGAAGATAAAAAAATTGTAACTTCTCGTGGCCATGCTGGCGCTGATGTTAATCGCGGTAAGCTGTGTATTAAAGGGCTACTTGAGCACGAGCTATTTGAAAGTACAGGTCGTGGCACCGAGCCATTGATGCGAGGACAACACTTTGATGAATTTAAACCCGCTTCATGGGATGAAGCCCTAGATGTCAGCGCGAATAAAATTAAAGAGATACAGCAAAAATATGGTCGCGATGCTTTTGCTATTGTCTCTAGTGGGCAACTATTAACTGAAGAGTTTTATACATTAGGTAAACTTGCTCGTGGTTGTATAGGTACCAATAACTATGACGGTAATACCACGCTTTGTATGGCATCAGCCGTGAGTGGTTATAAGCGCTCGTTCGGCGCTGATGGCCCGCCCGGCTGTTACGATGACTTTGAACACACTCATTGTTTAATGGCATTTGGCTCGAATTTGCCAGAGCAACACCCCATTATTTACTGGCGTTTAAAAGAAGCATTAGAAAAACGTAAGTTCCCTTTGATCGTTGTTGACCCACGCGTAACCATGTTCGCACAATTTGCCGATATTCACTTACCCATTACGCCAGGTACTGATTGTGTATTAATCAACTCAATGATGTATGTCATCATCAATGAGAAGTTACAAGATCAAGCTTATATCGACGCACATACTCAAGGCTTTGATGAAATAAAAAGTTTAGTGCAAGATTATAATCCAAAATCTGCCCAACATATCTGTGGCATCGATGAAGACACCATTCGCAGCGTCGCGCGTTTGTATGCCAAAGCCCCAGCAGCCATGAGCATTTGGACCATGGGTATCAATCAGTCTACTCACGGCTCTGACGGTGTAGCGAATATCAATAACCTAAATCTGATCACTGGTAATATTGGTAAAAAAGGCGGAACCAGCTTATCTATTACCGGACAATGTAATGCCATGGGCACACGAGAATGGTCTTCTTGTTCAGGTTTGCCCGGTTATCGCTATTTAGAGAATGAAGAAGAACGTCAAGAAATAGCTGACTTTTGGGGAATTGATGCCGAGTTTTTCCCTAAGAAACGCGGTTTAGCACAAACAGATATTTTTTCCGCAATTGAAACCGGTGAAATAAAAGGCTTGTGGCTAGTGGCGACTAATCCAATGACCTCAATGCCAAATACTAGCCGAATTCGTAAGCTTCTTGAAAAATTGGACTTTCTAATCGTGCAAGATGTCTATCGTGATGTAGAGACTAATCAATACTCTCATGTCTATTTTCCAGCATCTGTTTGGTCAGAAAAAGAAGGTTGCCATACCAATACCGAGCGACGTGTTAATTTAATCAGCAAAATAATGCCTTGTTATGCTGACTCTCAACCGGATTTGTGGATATTCAACCACATGGCTAAGCGTTTTGATAATGGCAATATTATCCATTTCCCTGATAGGGCTGAAGACGTGTTTAATGAAATGAAGCACCTATCTAAAGGCACTAATGCCTACGGTAACCAAAGAACCCTAGATATATCAGGCATGAGCTATAAAAAAATAGTTAAAGCGCGTGGTATTCAATGGCCTTATAGCCAAGAAGACGATGATGTAGCAGGTCAAAGTGAAGGTAGCTTAAAGGGTGTGCCTCGTTTATATATCGATGGTGAATTTCAAACAAAGTCCGGGAGAGCAAACCTAGTGCCGGTTTATTTTTACAACAATAACGAGCAACCTTGTCAAGAATACCCATTTTGGCTCAATAGTGGTCGAGTAGTAGAACATTTTCACACCCGAACCCGTACCGGAAAAATAGGTAACTGTAATAAGTTTAGCCCGACACCCTATATGGAAATGAACCCTGATGCAGCGAAGGAGTTAGGTGTTGAGCACATGAGTTATGTGCGTTTAACTAGCCGTCGCGGTGACAGCGTTGTAATGGTACAACTAACCCAACGTGTGCCACGTAACATGGTATTTGTGCCCTTTCATTTTCACGACTGTGTTAACCGTTTAACACTGGGGTTACTTGATCCTCACTCACGACAACCTGCTTTTAAACAAGGCTCAGTACGTATTGAAGTATTAGATGCAGCGCAGCAAGTGGAAGCTGCAAAACTCAACGTTGAACGTCGCGAATTTTAGCTAGGAAAAAAGATGAACCAAATATTAAAAGCAGCAAACGCCGTCGAGACTTTATCAGTAGAAACCTTTGATCCGAAAACGATGACTAACCAAGCTGAAAGCAAAACAGAAAACGAAGAACAACAAGGTCGTTCAAGTCACTGGCAAGTTCGTACTCAAGAGCAACCTTATGCTTTTTTATCTGATAAAGAAAATGATGTTGAAAACCGTTATGGCCAATTGATTGATTTAGTTGATTTAACCGATGAGCCTGCACAGCGCTCTATGTTCATCAACGAGAACCCAGAGGTTGGTAGTAATCCAAACCGTAATAAACAACATGGTTTTTTCTTTACCGCTGATAACTGTATTGGCTGTCATGCATGTGAATCTGCTTGTGCAGAAAAAAATGAAACACCGGCGCATTTAGCCTTTAGATCAGTAGGCTATGTTGAAGGTGGTTCTTATCCTGATTACAAACGCATGAATATTTCCATGGCGTGTAATCATTGTGATGATCCGGTTTGTTTGAAAGGCTGCCCTACCCGTGCTTATACTAAACATGCTGAATATGGCGCGGTATTGCAAGACCCTGAAACCTGTTTTGGTTGTGGCTACTGTACTTGGGTTTGCCCGTACAATGCACCTCAACTTGATCCGGTAAAAGGGCAAGTGTCAAAATGTAATATGTGTGTCGACCGTCTTGAGGTGGGTTTAAAACCTGCGTGTGTATCTGCTTGTATCGGTAATGCGTTAGATTTTGGCGTAATAGAAAATACCCCTGAAAATCGTCAGCAATGTAAAACGAGTATCCCTGGCTTTCCAGATCCAGAGATAACTCACCCAAATATTCGCTTTCAACAGGTGAAAGGTTTACCCGATGAAATGACCCGCACAGACTCTATGCCGGTTAAATACCATAAAGATAAGCAAGGTAACTATAAGCCAGTAATAGATCAAAAGGCAGGTGTGACTAAACACTGGAACTTTGCCCGGTTAAACTCACGGGAGAACCCATTAGTGCTATTCACCTTATTTGCTCAAGCCGCTTTTGGTGTGTTTTTAATTCCATTTTTAGGGGCATTACTCGGCGTAGAATCGTTAATACATTTTGTTGATTCAGCGCTATTTTTACCACTGACCATCACGGCTTTACTGATGACCACTTTTGCATTATTAATGAGTGTCAGTCATTTAGGCAAACCAATGCGTTTTTATCGCGGCTTTAATAATTTACGTTATTCACCGATGGCGCGTGAAGGCTTAGGCCTAGCTATGTTCTCTGCTGGTTGTGCCTTAACAGCTTTATTCTCAATACCGAGTAATCCTTGGGTTGTTGATTTTGCCATGCAAAACTTAGCTGTTGATATCGCCGTGTTAACGCAAGAATTACCATTGGCAGAATTAGTGACGGGCGCAGGAGTATTTGCCCTGTTCGCGGGTACACTTGGCTTATTCTATATGAACAAATGTTATCAAATTAAAGCTCGTCCATTTTGGCATCATATCCAAACAGCGACTTCTTTTGTTGGTAACAGTTTATCGTTAGGCGCTTTAATCAGTGGCGTTATCGTGATACGCACGTTCTTATCACAAGGTACGGTTCAAACTTACATAATTAATGAAAGTGTCGGCGTTTTTGCTGGCGTATTCACATTAGGTTTAGTGATTGAAGCTATCGGCCTAACCATCCATAACCATGAATTAAATCGCAGTGAAAACGAAGGTGGTGCTGCGCATTATGTGCAATGTACTACGTTTGGTAAAACGTATTTATTACGTAATATTCTGCTAGCTATGAATATCATTATCGCTAGTACATTGTTAATTGTGCAATATTTAGGGACTGATAGTTCAGCATTATTGCTACCTTGGTTGGCTTTAGGGCTACTTAACTGTTTGACAGCTGTCATAGGACGCGCCTTGTTCTATATTTTAGTGATACCGACCACCATGCCAGGGGCTTTCTTTTGGAAAAATAAAAGCTTTGAAGAGCATGCCCGTGATACCGGCTTAGCGAATAACCCCGCAACGGGCGTAGCACCTTTGGCACACTAGAGTTGAGAAATTTTATGCTAACTACAATTGAAGACACCTTGAACAAAACATGCTTAATAGGGTTAAGTTATTTTAATGTTCAAGGTGAACAATTAAAGCAAAATATAATTGCTGGTCGTGTTATTAAGGTAGATAGTGAAATGGGTATCACCATTGAATTATCTGACTTAGATGATAAACCAGATAACAAAAATAAGGCAGATTCGGCTCAAAACCAGCAGGCGCACTTTATTTTACCTACTGACTTATCGTGTTGGTTTAACGCCCCGAAAGGCGAGTTTTCTACCAGTCAAACGGGCGTAAAAATAATAAACCCAGACTATTTAGTTACTTGGGATATTTATCAGCTAAAAGAGCAGAAAAACAGCGAAAATGCGTCTAAAAGCTCACAAGACAGTGAGCAACAATGGTGGCAATGGCGACCAAGAGCACAATCGCCAAATGTAGGTTAGGTGTTAACTAACCGCTTTGTAGCTTGGCTATCAAACTAAACTTGATAAACCCAGGCTAAAAAACGTTTTGAATCGTTTACGTTAGTAAATTTGATTAACTTAGAACCGTTTTGGTCAGTAACCACAATATTGTGGTTATTAACTGAAATGGCACTTACTGGTGATTTAATTGAATAAACCATACCTTGATGGGTATAAGACATAATAGAACTCTTTTAATTTGCGTTAGAGCGCATGAATAATAAAAGCTGTATTATTGTATGAAAACTTTTAGATATTTTATAAATATCAACTCAATACGAGAATATATCTCGCTAACTCAGACAATAATTTTAGCTTAATAATTTGAGTGATGACTAACTGTGAAAGGGAAAGGCAAAACATAGATTATCGTAAAGGATAATCAGTTAGATAAACGAGAGGAGAATAAATAACGACGAGACTATATAAGCATTAGACTAATAAGTAAACAGTTTATTGCGAACTACCAGCAAATAAATCCGCAAATATGCATTATTTAGTCTAAAGACACAAAATAACTTGGTCTATTTCAAATATATGAGACAATTCAGATCGCAATAACATACCACATGGCTCATTATGAAACTTTTAGTTCGTAACCTTTCACGTTCAACAACTGAACAAGAAATCCGCATCTTGTTCTCTACTCATGGCTCTGTCACTGAATGTGACTTAGTTTTAGATCAAAAAACAGGTAAATCCAAAGGCTTTGCCTTTGTTGAAATGCCTAATGACAAAGAAGCGAAGTCAGCACTTTCTACCTTACATGAGACAAGAGTTGCAAATAACAGAATTAGAGTAAAAATAGCTCAATAAGCTCAACTATGTAAAAAGCCAGCTTCAATTGAATACTGGCTTTTTATTGCTTTGTGTCTCGTCCTGGAATGTATTAATTTAACGCAGCTTTACACCATATCAGAAAATGGGTTTTGCGTAGGTAAATCAATAGCATGCTTAAATTCAGCGAAGCTTAAGCTAGTATTATTAATTTCAATTGCATCTTCATCAAGTAAACCTTCACCAAACTTATAGATAATATCAAATTCACCGTGGTTAGCGCGTTGGCGATAATCCGCTTGTGCTTGCTCAACAAGTGTTAGTTTCTGATGATACTCAGTCATATCTTGTTCGCTATAACGTTTTGTTATCATAGCTAAAGTCACTTTAGGAGAGAACACGGCTGCGGTAGCGTTGTTACCACCAAAACCTTTCGAGTTGATAAAAGCCACATCCATATCATCGCAATGCCAATGCTCGGTAGCGATATTCAAACGATCACTGTGCACATCATCAGCAATTTTATCTATGGTGGTAACGCCGGGCATAATGTTGTCACTAAAAATTCCTAATGCCATTGCCATTTGATCACCACTAGCTGGACCTAACGTATGACCAACAAAAGCTTTTGGCGCAGAAACAGGCCAATTATCAATGTCAAAACTCGTTGCTATGCGATCATAGATTAATGATTCTGTAACACGATTTTGCGGCGTACTTGAGCCATGCGCCAAAATAAAGCTACGTTGTTGCAGTGACTCTTTACCCAAAACACTTTGTACCAATGCCACTGATTTTGCCATGGTGATATAATTACCAGGACCCGGCGCAGTAATAGATTTTTTATAACCATCAGCATTAACGAAAACATCGGCGACTGACGCCATTACGTTCGCGCCCATTTCAATAACAAGGGCATCATCCATTAACACCACAAAGTGCGCAGCCTCGCCGATGGTGAAACCACAGTTATTACCAAACGGTCGACTTGTTCTACGGTGATCAACGTTATCGGTATTATCTAATCGTTGTAAACCTTTTTCATTTGCTAGAGCACTCATATTACCAAAGCCTTCAATAACCTCTGGAGTAATTGGCGCTTCAGCACTTCCAACAATAGCGACACGAACTTTACCTGCTTTCATATCTTGCACTGCTGAACGTAAGTTGTATAAGAAAGTGGCACAAGCGCCCGAAGAAGTAACCGTGGTACCAACATTTCCGGTAACATAAGCGTTTATAAAATCAGTCGACATGGTATTTAGTCCAAGCGCTAATTGCTTAGTACTAACACGAGAACCCGCCAAACGACTTTTCAATAAGCCACCTAAACCCTCTGCTTGCATTTGCCCTACGATAGACGCGGAATAAGTACCTACTTGATCAGGGCTGATTTTATCTAAAATAGCATCCCATTCAATACCGGTTGAACGAATAGCATCAGTAGCAGCAAAAATAGTGGCTTGTAAACCGCGTGGCTGATAACGGCTATTATAAAGCGAGCCTGGCTCAAAACCAGTTGGCATTTGTCCTGCCGCTTTAATAGGATTATCACGGTATGCGTCGTGAGAAATAGTTAACTCCTCAGGAATTTCAACGCGTACTTTACCATCGTCTAAATCAGTAACTTGCCATGCATTAGGTAATGGGTGCGGTAACTCTTTAGCGCGTAGTTCAAAACAAATGGTTTTATTAACAGGGCTAACATGCATTTTCTGATACCAGTGGGTAGCATCAGGATCAAAATGATTTTTTTCTATTTTTCGAATCAAAGTGCCATCAAGGATCTGTTGGCCAAACTTTGCTTCAATATCACTGGCAAGTACTTCATCACCTTGTAGATCAACCAATTGACCTTCTTTATATGACACTAATTTCATTAGACTAGCCAAACCAACAAAGGTTTCTTGACGCGCTTCGGCAGTTATCTTATCAATAACAATACGACGAAAGCCTTGATGAAACGAAGTACGGCCAGCAGCATTAATGCCACCCATGCCAATAATTACCGGTAATGATGAAGTCATGAATAAACCTAATCTAACAAAATGATTAATAAATATAATATCTACAGTGTAAAGCTAAGTGCAATAAAATAATAAGACAAAATAGCCATAAAATATGCCATAATGGCCAAAAATAACAAATCATAACCAAATATAACCAAATATAACTAAATATAACTAAATATAACTAAATATAACTAAAACAAGAAACATCTTCTTATGCCTGCCGTTAAAGACAACGAATTACGATTAAGTTTAGTGATATACCAACATGTATTAGCAACAGGGTTAACCTTGCCACTAGAGATGTTATTAGCTGGTGAGGCGTTTGCTCGCCGCTATGATAAATCCGCCGTAAAACTGAAAACCCAATTAGTAAGCCAAGAGAGCAAAGCAATAACTTCACGTGCCGGCTTAACATTTTCACCTGACGTCGTGTTAAACGACAGACCTATAGAGAAAATAGAGGTGCCAGATATTATTTTAGTACCTAGTTTGTGGCGCAACCCCAGACCGGTATTACAAAAGCACAAAAAGCTTATCTCTTGGCTTCATTACTGCTGGCAACATGGCGCAACCTTGCTCGGCGTAGGTACTGGCGTTTGTTTTTTAGCTGAATCAGGCTTACTTGATAATCATAGCGCTACGACTCATTGGCATTATGTTGAACAATTTCAGCGTGATTATCCTAAAGTAGCGTTAAAACCAGATTTTTTCATCACCCAATCTGAACGAATATACTGCGCCGCTAGCTTAAATGCTTTGGCTGATATTATTGTTCATATTATTAACCAAACCTACGGCCGGGCGGCTGCACAAAATGTAGAGCGTAATTTTTCTCATGAAATACGAAAACCTTATGAAGAACAGCGCTATCTAGAAGGCGCGGTTGATAGGCATGCTGATGAGTTGATTGCCCAAATTCAATTTTGGCTGCGCACTAACTTAAATAGTGAACTCAGCTTAACCGAATTAGCACAGCAATTTGGTTTAAGTCAACGCTCATTTTCTCGTCGCTTTAAGATGGCAACAGGCATGCGTGCCACCCAATATTGGCAGCAATTACGTATTGAAACAGCAAAAGATTTACTTGCTTCAAGTAATTTATCAATTCAAGAAATTGCTTATCATGTTGGTTATCATGATCAAGGACATTTAGCTCGCTTATTTAAGCAAAGTTTGGCATTAACGCCAAAAGATTATCGTGCAATGGTAAGGAAAAAGCTCTTTAGTCAAAGTTAATCAAAGCAAATTACAGCTAATACTTGTCAGATTAGCCAAGCTTAGGCAAAATAACGCAGTCTAGATTAAACTATCAGAGAATATAATGAGCGAACAATTATCTACAGCCTTATCTGTTGCCCAACAGCAAATCAATCAAATGCTAACCATGCAAGATGCCATGAACAGCCGTGTAAGTGAAACATGGCGTGATAATGGTTACGAGTGGTATCGCGCCATTTGGGTAGAATGTGCTGAAATGCTTGATCACCATGGTTGGAAATGGTGGAAACATCAAGAAATTGACATTGCTCAAGTACAGTTAGAGTTAGTAGATATTTTTCATTTTGGCTTAAGTTTACGCTTAATAACTGGTGATTCTGTTGACCGTATTTCTACAAAATTGGCTAAAGAACTACATCAAGGCACCGCTGAAAATGATTTTAAAATCGCCTTAGAGAATTTAGCCTCAGCTGCAGTCACCAATAAAGCTTTTGATGCTAAAGCATTAGCAGACTGTATGTCATTAATGAACATGGATTTAAATGAATTGTTTCGCCAGTATGTTGGCAAAAACACCTTAAATTTTTTCCGTCAAGATCATGGCTATAAAGAAGGTAGCTACATTAAAATTTGGCATGGCGAAGAAGACAATGAAGTCTTAGCTAATTTAGTAAACAGCTTAGATACCAGTGCTGATGACTTTCAACAACAGCTATATACGGCATTAGAGGAAAAATACCCTAAGTAACCTGAACTCGGCTTAACAAATGTTTCTCTAGCAGTTATTTTTACTTACTTCTGCGTTAAATTCACTTGCAATAGGCAAGCTATTGACACGTAAATTTGCCTTGAATTAAGCGAAACTATCAAACTAGAGATAGCGTAAATTAATTTATACTTTAATTTCAATATGTTAACTATGGCTTAAACCAAGTTCAGGTTAAGTAATTACAATTAAGTTATACAGTGGCGAGTAATTCAAAACTAAATACTCATACTGCTTGTCTTTGGCACAAATTCTGCTTAATAAGCCTTAAGTAAGGCGCTTCACTCGGTTTAAAGAGTAAAGCGTCAAGAATTTGAATAGCCGGAGATGTTTATGGAACTTATATTATTTGCTTTAATCAGTCTAATTGTTATTGTTGGTGTCTTAGCAAGTCGATTAAATGACAACAGCTTTCCTTTCCCCTTTGATAGTAAAAATTCAGTATTCACTCCTGCAGAAAAGAACTTCCAAAATTTAGTTGAACAAGCGATGGGCGCTAAATATCGAATTATCAACCGAGTAAAGCTGGCTGATATCGTAACCATTCGTAATGGTGTCTCTGATAGAGCAAGCCAAAGTGCGGTCAATAATGCTGAAGGGAAATATCTAGATTTTGTTATTTGCGATCGTAAAACCATGAAATTACTTGGCACTATTGATTTAGTTGACACCCAAGGTAAAGGTTACAAAATCAAAAAAGACTGGTTTGTAAGTGGCGCCCTTGAAGCAGCAGCCATTCCTCATCTTCGTATTAAAGTAAAAGCCAATTATACACTAGATGAAATTCGTGCTTGTATTCATTCTCGCTTATTGGGCAATCGTTCACCTTTACCTAAAGTTAAGGGCAAGGTAATTCCTGCTCCTATGGTAAAAGCTCGTTCAAGAACAACTGGCGCTTTAACGCCTACGGCAGCGCAAGCGCAATTGACTCCACAGTTATCGGGGCAATCGTTAACAGCATTACCTCATTAGCTTACTTGTAAAAACGTTAGAAAAAAAACCAGCAATCTGCTGGTTTTTCTTTATACGTCCTACGCGAGTGAAGCTTATTTCAAAGCCATTTAATCTAATCGCTAGTTGCTTGATTTAAACAGATCAGTCTTCTAAAGATTTTTAGTTTAACTCAGGTTATAATTCTTTCATATTTCAGTACAAAATAAAGAAGATAACAAAATGAAAGCAGGTATTATTGGCGCCATGGAACCAGAAGTGGCTATATTAAAAGCAAAACTTTCCAACAGTGAAACCATTACTCATGCTGGTTATAGCTTTTATCAAGGACAGATTGATAACAGTGATGTAGTCATTGTTCAATCAGGTATTGGTAAGGTGGCTGCCGCGCTAGCAACCGCAATACTGATAGATAAATTTCAACCAGATTATGTCGTTAACACTGGCTCAGCTGGCGGCTTCGACCCATCATTGAAAGTAGGCGATATTGTCGTGAGTTCTGAAGTAAGGTACCACGATGTTGATGTAACAGCTTTTGGCTACGAAATAGGTCAATTACCAGCTAACCCAGCAGCGTATATACCTGACCCTACGTTAGTGAGTGCTGCACAAGCCGGTATAAAAGAGTTAAATAACATCAACGCTATGCTTGGTCTAATTACCACTGGTGATACCTTCATGACTAAAGAGGATGATATCGCCAAAGCCCGCGCTAACTTTCCAACCATGGCAGCGGTAGAAATGGAAGGTGCTGCTATTGCTCATACCTGCCATCAATTTAAAGTCCCCTTTGTGATCGTTCGCTCTTTATCAGATATTGCCGGTATAGAATCGCCCACTTCATTTGATGAATATTTAGAAACAGCGTCAGTTAACTCATCACAATTAGTGATGAATATGCTCAACGCGCTAAAAGGTAAAACGCTTAATTAATTTAGAACGGATACAATAATGACTGACTTCATCACTCTCTCTTCTTTTAGCTATCAGCTATTAACATTATTAGTAGTAATGGGCTGCAAGGCTATAATCAGTCATTTTATTCGTCATGAGCCATTGCAGTTTTTTCAATTCTATTGCAAAAAATTAGGTGACAAGGTTAACAAGCCGCAAAATAGCCCACAACAACAAACAATTGCCGGTTTAATTGCTATCCTAGTGACCTTATTGCCTATTGCTATTATTCTCTATTTATTTGAAGCTTTCATTGAAGTTAAAATACTATGGCAAGCCCTGCTGCTTTATTTCGCGATTGGCTCATTTGGCTTAACACGGATAAATAAAACCATTGCTCAAGCGTTGGTTGCTAAACAAAACTACTTTGCCAAACAAACGCTCAAACCTTGGGTACTTAGAGAGACTGAGCCCTTATCAAGTTTAGGGCTAAGTAAAAGCAGTATTGAAATGCAATTATTACGTACGCTACAAGAAGGTTATGCCGTTGCTATAATCTTTCTTATTGCTGGACCTTTAACAGCCATAAGCTACCGCTTGTTACTTGAGATGCATTATTGCTGGAATACAAAACTAGTCAGCTATAATTACTTTGGCCTCTATAGCAAACGCTTGGTTAATTTACTGCAATGGTTACCGGTAAGAGTTTTCTCTATACTATTGCTTTTTACTAGTATCGGAAAAAACTTCGTGCTTTTTTGGCGCCTATGTAAACAACATTTTTTCCAACTCAATAATGATATCGCTTTATTGCTATTGGCCTTAAATTTAGAGATTAAATTAGGTGGTGTTGCTTTGTATAATAATCAAAATCAAGAAAAACTAAAACTTCGTAAAGTAAGCTTTAATGATCTAGCCAGACAACCACAAATTACTGATATTATTCATGCGAGTAATAAAATTAAAACCATTATTTACATTAGCTTATTTTTCATGGTATTTATCGCCTTTATTTTTGAATTAGCTTTTGCTAATATATAGTAGAACACGCTAATATTAACGCATACATTTAGCATAAACCTACCTATGGAAATCAATAATGTTCACATTTAAAAACCTTATCATTTTAGCATTCAGTTTGTTTTCTACAGCTTTATTTGCTAGCGAAACACCACAAATATCACAGCAAGAATTATTAACTGCACTTAAAGCACCTAGCCATAATATAGTCGTGTTAGATGTTCGCTCTGAAGAAGAGTATGAAAATGGTCATCTTGTTGATGCGATTAACATTAGTCATAACACTGTTGCAGAAAAGTTAGAGCAATTATCTCAATATAAAAATAGTACCGTGGTGGTTTACTGTCGTTCTGGTCGACGTGCAGGTGTTGCTGAACACATATTAACCGAAAATGGCTTTAAAAATTTACGTCATCTCACCGGTGATATGAACGGTTGGCTTAAAGCAGATCTACCTGTTGTGACAACTGAAAATTCGCACTAACAACGATATTTTATAAAATGAATGAGCTATTATACTGGCTAGATATTTTTGGCATTATCGTCTTCTCCCTTTCTGGGGCGTTAATGGCTGGTCGGTATAAACTTGACCCATTTGGCGTTGTCGTGCTTGCTTCAGTTACCGCTGTCGGTGGCGGCACAATTCGTGATGTTATTTTGCAAACGCCAGTTTTTTGGGTTGTTCAACCTATTTACCTTTATGTTATTTTAACTACAGCGCTACTCACCATATTACTGGTTCGTCAGCCCAAACTTATTCCTAAACGATTTTTACTTATTGCTGATGCGTTAGGTTTAGCGCTATTTGCTGTATTAGGTACACAAAAGTCATTAGCACTCGGCTCACCATTACCTGTCGCTATTGTTATGGGAATAATTACTGGCGTAGCGGGCGGAATGATTCGTGACGTGTTATGTAATGTTATTCCTATGATTTTACAAAAAGAAATATATGCACTAGCAGCCATGCTTGGCGGGTGTTTATTTGTGATATTTCATTTACTTGGTTGGCCAGAAAATGAAGCTACCATAACAGCTATTTCAGGCGCATTGCTGTTAAGGTTAGCAGCCATTTATTGGAAAGTATCACTGCCCGCATTTGATATTATTGAGAAAGAGGATAGAGAAAAATAGAAAGTCAGCTCTCAAAAATACTTTTCATATCTCGATGAGCTTTTTCATACCAGCCTTCTTTTACACATATCACTGGTAAGGCTTCTATTTCAATAACACCATTCTTTGCTGTGCATTTTGATTCATTATAAATAGATAAAATATTTTTAATGACCACAGGTTGCGCTTTAAGGTTTAATTTTTCAACTAAAACTTTAGTGCCTGGTTCAAAACTCTCTATATGACCTGACTGTGAGCGAGTGCCCTCAGGGAATATGATTACCTTTTTACCTTTACAGGCACGAACATCTTTGAGCAATTTAATGATTGCCCTTCTGTCTTGTTGATCTACCGTAATATGCCCTACTCTGTTAACTATGCGCGAAATAGGCCACTTATCCATAATGCCGGTTCTACCAACAAAACGTACATCGTTACCGATAACTTCCTCTAGGACAAAAATATCAGTCATGCTTTGATGGTTTACGATAAGAATATCAGTATCATCATCAATAACCCCTGTTAGGTTAACAGTTGCCCCGGCATTTCTAACAATTGTAATACTAAAAAAACGGCGTAACTTATTAAATAAATTACCATGTCGCGGACACAAAGACAGCACAATAGATTCAGCAGCAATAGTTAAATATACTTTGTATTTTTTGAAGATAAAAGACAGCATAAAATTTAGATCAAGTATTGCAAAAACAACCGTCTAAGCCTCTATTCCCCAACCATCATTATAACCAGAGAATTTAGTTGCTAATTGTTCAAAATCAGCTTCTTGTTTTACTACTGTTTCATGGCTTGGTACCATTTTTACGGTACAATCAACATCCCAAACATTAGGCGTTTCATCAGCATGTACACTGACGTTGACATTGGCTATATTTTCATTAACGAAATCAGCCATTGCTTGCGCTTGAGTTTGTTGCTCAAACAAATGAAAAAAAGTCACATCATGAGCGATGCTAAGATCAATGCCCGCTTGCTGCATTTCTGCTAGCACTTGGCCTGTTTCATCAGAAGGAAAGTTCATATACGCTTTGTTCTCTGCTTGGTTTAATTTTTTACTTAAGAAAGACATTATAAACAGTGGAGAACACCTTGAATAGTTTTTTGATTAAATTATTAATGGGTAAACATGCAAGTGTTATTTTGACAAAACAACGGAAATACTGTTTCCTGTGAATATACCTGCTGACAATCATTTGTCTGTAATTTTGATGCTTTTTGTTCACTCGCTGTTTTTAATAAAATTGCGACCCCTGTAGAGTTCACTGCTACTATACAACCTAAAGATTGGCTATAAGTATGCACTAAGAAACACTCTTTTTGGTTTTGGCAACTGGAGTTATTGGTAATTATTTTTTGTTGTGATTGTTCGAATGCTGTTAATTTTTTCTTTAATGAGTCTATAGGTATACCGCGAAAAAGTGCTTGTTTTCGGGCTTCTTTTTCTTGTTTAAGTAGCGCTTCTTGAGTTAGTGTTATCTTTAACTGGTTAGTTTTTTCTTCATTTTCTTTTAATAAATAACCCAGTCCTAGCAAAGCTATGAAAAAAAATATTAAAACAATAACTGTAATAAGCAGCCATTTAAATAATGTACGCATGACGGTCAATTGGGTTGGTTTTTACGTTGAGGATACTGCGCCAACATCAAGCTTACTGCCTGTAGGATTTTTTCATTTTGCTCAGCGCTATTATCTTTTGCATCAATATTCAATGGGTAAGCACTACGCCATACTGAGCGTTTTTTTTTCGGGTCAACAAGGTCTATAATTAAGCTTCCTTTCGATAAGTTGGAATATTGATTAGTAGTTTGCCAAGTATTAGCACGTAAGCATTGAACACAAAACCTCACCACGTTATTGTATTTCTCGTATTCTTTGGGCATGTCATTAAGTAAATAATAGGTCACAATTACATTAGCTTGCTCAGGCTCAACATAATTGAATTTTTGATTACTCATACTGCGTTCTATAGCAATTTCTATCGCATTTCGACGTATATCAATAAGACTTTGGCTGTCTGTAAAAGGAGAGTTTCGATTATATAAGCTATAACTTTTCACTTGTGAAAAATCAAAATTATCATGATAAACCACACCAACATTTTGAATGTTTGAACAAGCATTCAATAGGATAAATAACACGGCTAAAGCAAGCATTTTAAACATGAGAATATAACAAATATGATATAAAAGAACTTACTCTAGCCTAGCAAGTTCTTCATTGACAATAAAGCAGAACAGATAAGACCTACATTAAGGTGTCATAATTAATATCGACAAAGCTTATTACTTTTCCTCCAAATTCTTTTGCAAAAGCTTGCGCATCATCTTTTTTGCTAAAGCTGGCTAGGGTTTCCCCCATAGCGCCGGTTTTTTCTGAACCGGCAACATACCAAGCTGTTTTAGCATCAATAAAATGTTTGTCATCAATGCTGTCATTGCCCCAAGGCATTTTACTCATATCGTGTACAAGCATTTGCTCAACATTGCGTTTGTTTTCTGGGTCTAAATAGTAACTAAACATATCGCGCGTTGAGCAGAATTTAAAAACCTGTTCGCCTGTTTCTTTACGGAAAACTTCACCTTTAGGGCCGTCAAAACGAGTAATTAACATACCACATAAATGACATTCATCAGAAGCCTCCATGGCGACCGCTTTATGCAACATTTGTTGTTGTTCAGCTTTATCAGAACACGACATTAAAGAAGTAACGGCAACTGTAAGTGCAGCAATGAAGGCGAATGATTTATATAGTTTCATGATAAATTTTCTCGGTAACTTTTATAGGTAAATAGGCTAAAGTGTCTTTTTCTTAAAAATAAAAATGGCTAGGGTTAACGGTATAACGACCCA
>Ga0209395_1002517_pt1 | contig 23793 bp, 16 predicted proteins | sample GOMGulsemesocosm_3_FD_184635 | JGI IMG/M metagenome (GOLD analysis project Ga0209395, IMG submission 184635) | Methane-oxidizing microbial communities from mesocosms in the Gulf of Mexico - GOM9D Gulf of Mexico (SPAdes) (version 2) | ecosystem: Environmental > Aquatic > Marine > Cold seeps... | reverse complement strand
TATTTTTATATCAATATCACTATTGTCATTTTCTCCTGTTGATCCAAGCTGGTCTCAGCAGCAATGGGTTGCAGAGATCCAAAATTCTGGTGGTAGGGTTGGGGCATGGACTGCAGATGTTCTATTTTATGCCTTTGGTTTACTCGCTTATTTAGTGCCATTTATTGTTTCGATTCTTGCTTGGGTACTTTTTTGGAAACCCAAGTTCACATTAAACATTGACTATCTCAATTTAAGCCTGCGAATTATTGGCTTTATCTTTACCATTTTCAGCTTGTCTGGTCTTGCTTCACTGAATTTTAATGACTTCCACTATTATCCATCGGGTGGTTTGATTGGTGATGTGATTGCACAAAGCATGCTTGGATTTTTCAGTTTATTAGCTGTTAACCTTATTTTATTAACGCTACTTATCTCGGGAATTACCTTACTGTTTGGTTTTTCATGGTTACGCTTAGTGGACGGTTTAGGTGCGTTGGTTATTAAAGCTATTGTGCAAGTTATTGCATTACCAACATCATTCAAAGCGTGGAAAAACAACCGTTTGCAGAATCAAGAAGTAGTTGAAGAGGTAACTGTTAAGAAAAAGCCTCGCAAAAAGAAAACCTTTACACTGCCGAAAATATTGCCAACGAAGGAGACAGCGGAGGAAAATTCTGATGAGTTATCCAAGCAAGAAACGGCTATTGATACAATTGATGACTCCTTCGCAAATGCACCATTTAGTGACAGTGAAATAGCAGAGGTTGAAGACTTTGTGTTTGGTGAGCAACCCTTTGAAGTAGACGATGCTGTTGAAGAAGTTAATGAGATTAGCTTCATGGAAGTTGATGACGAGCAACAAGTATTGCCGGATTTTTCACACCTGCCAGAGCACGCAAGACCAGCCATTAAACGAAAGATTGATAAAAATATGGCGCCATTTCCAAGTATTGACCTGCTTGACCGCCCAAATAAAAAGGCACACCCAGTCTCTGAAGAAGACCTGCAAACAGCTGCGCGTTTGGTTGAGTCAAAATTACTGGAGTTCAAAATTAAAGCGGAAGTGGTTAATGTCCTGCCTGGACCGGTTATTACTCGTTTTGAACTGGCATTATCACCTGGCATGAAAGTAAGCACTGTTTCAAGTCTGGAGAAAGATCTGGCTCGAGCACTCTCTGCAATGAGCGTACGTGTTGTTGATCAAATACCTGGTAAAGCTGTTATTGCATTAGAGTTGCCTAATAAACACCGTGAGATTGTATATTCATCACAGGTATTAGGTAGCCAAGCCTTTATGGATGCTAAATCACCACTTTCGATGGTACTTGGTGCGGATATTTCAGGCGAGCCGGTGGTTGTTGATTTAGCTAAAATGCCTCACCTATTAGTTGCGGGTACCACGGGTTCGGGTAAGTCGGTTGGTGTTAACTGTATGTTGGTGAGCCTGCTTTATAAGTCGGCACCTGAAGATGTACGTATGATTTTGATTGATCCCAAAATGCTCGAATTAAGTGTTTATGAAGGCATTCCGCATCTATTAACAGAAGTTGTAACGGACATGAAAGAAGCTGCCAATGCACTTCGTTGGTGTGTTGGTGAGATGGAACGCCGTTATAAACTGCTGTCTGCTGTTGGAGTACGTACCCTTGCTGGTTACAACGCAAAAGTGAAAGAGGGTATTGAAACTGGTGAGCCACTGGTTGATCCTATCTGGAAAGAGGGTGATAGCATGGACGAAACTGCACCACACCTTGAGAAGCTTCCCAACATTGTTGTTGTCGTTGATGAATTTGCTGACATGATGATGATAGTTGGTAAAAAGTGTGAAGAGCTCATTACACGTATTGCGCAAAAAGCGCGTGCAGCGGGTATTCACCTTATTCTTGCAACACAACGTCCTTCGGTAGATGTTATTACCGGCCTGATTAAGGCAAATATCCCAACTCGTATCGCTTTCCAAGTATCAAGTAAAATCGATTCACGTACCATTTTAGGTATGCAAGGTGCTGAAACGCTGCTTGGCCATGGTGATATGTTGTACCTTCCTCCTGGTACAGGTGTACCAACACGTGTGCATGGTGCATTTGTTGACGATCATGAAGTACATAAAGTAGTGGCTGACTGGAAAAAACGTGGTGAGCCAAATTATATTAAAGACATTTTAGAAGCTGATGCAAGCCTAGATAGCATTTTACCCGGTCAAGAAGCGGAAGGTGAAAATGAGATTGATGCATTATTTGATGAAGTGGTCGCATTTATCACTGAAACACGTAAAGTCTCTATCTCTAGCATTCAACGTAAATTTAGAATTGGATATAACCGTTCCGCACGTTTAGTTGACCAATTACAAGCACAAGGTGTTATTAGTGCACCATCTGGTGCAAACAGTAGCCGTGATGTGCTTGCGCCACCACCTGTTAAGGATTAATAATGAAAAAAATAATAATATCACTATCGCTAGTAGTATCTCTATTTTCGGTTTCATTTGTAGCTAATGCGTTAACTGTTGATGCGCAATTATTGAAAGATAAACTAGCTACCTTTGAACATATTAATGCCACTTTTGTGCAAAGTGTAACTAGTAGTGAAGGTAAACTTTTAAATGAAAGTAGCGGTGAGGTGACTATCTCTCGCCCGGGTAAATTTCATTGGTTAGTTAAAACGCCAGAAGAGGAGTTAATCGTTTCGAATGGAAAAACTATTTGGTACTACAGTCCATTTATCGAACAAGTAACCTTGATTAATTTCAGTGATGCTGTCAACGGTACTCCTTTTGCATTGCTGGCTGGTGCTTCAAAAACACAGTGGGAAAACTATATTGTAAAAAAACAGGGTGGATTATTTACCGTTACCAACCCTAAACAAGTACAAGCAACTACCTTTCTGTTTGAGTTTGATAAAACAGGCAATATTGGCAAGTTTGTAGTCATTGAAGAGCAAGGTCAGCGTAGTGAATTTCAATTAACACATAAAAGTATTACTCAGCCGATTGCTGAATCATTATATGACTTTAAAATACCTGCTGGTGTTGAAGTGGATGACCAACGTTAATGCGTGACCTGTTTGCAATAAATAATGAGTTTCAACCTTTAGCTGCGCGTATGCGCCCAAAGGCTTTTGCACAATATATCGGTCAGTCTCATATTGTTGGTGAAGGTAAACCGTTACGTAAAGCACTAGAAGCAGGTGCTGCCCACTCAATGATTTTATGGGGACCACCAGGTACCGGAAAAACCACACTTGCTGAATTGATTGCTACCTATTGTCAGGCACATGTTGAGCGCTTATCTGCTGTCACCTCTGGTATTAAAGAGATTCGAGCTGCCATTGAAATTGCGAAACAAAATCAAGCATCAGGCATACGTACCTTATTGTTTGTTGATGAAGTACATCGCTTTAATAAAAGTCAGCAAGATGCCTTTTTACCCTTTATCGAAGATGGCACTATTTTATTTGTTGGTGCAACCACTGAAAACCCCTCCTTTGAGCTTAATAATGCACTACTTTCTCGAGCGCGTGTTTACCTGCTTAAAAAATTAACTGAAGAAGAGATTGAGGCGGTTATTGATCAAGCTTGTGAGTCCAGTGATGGTTTAGCTAACAACAAGCTTCATTTCGAAGAAAGTGTGAAACAGAAATTAGCGACGTTAGTACAAGGTGATGCGCGTAAAGCACTCAATTATCTTGAACTGCTTAGCGATATGGCCAATGACGGATTAATTACGTTAGAGTTATTAATGGAGATTGCTGGGCGTGAAGGAGTTAGTTTTGATAACAAAGGGGATCTATTTTACGACTTAATCTCAGCGTTTCATAAATCGATACGTGGCTCAGATGTTGATGCTGCATTGTATTGGTTTGCACGTATGTTAGCGGGAGGTTGTGATCCTCTTTACATTGCAAGACGACTACTCGCGATAGCCTCGGAAGACATTGGTAATGCTGATCCGCGCGCGATGCAAATAGCCATTAATGCTTGGGACTGTTTTAGCCGTGTTGGCCCTTACGAAGGTGAACGCGCCATTGCGCAAGCGATTGTGTACTGTGCAAGTGCACCAAAGAGTAATGCCGTGTATGTGGCTTTTGCAAAAGCTAAACAGCTGGTTAATGATTATCCGGATTTTGATGTGCCACTACACCTACGAAATGCACCAACACAATTAATGAAAGACCTTGGTCATAATGAGGGGTATCGTTATGCTCATGATGAAGATGGTGCTTTTGCAGCTGGTGAGGTTTACCTTCCCCAAGAGATACAAAATGAAAGCTTCTATCAGCCAAGTAATCGTGGTTTTGAGAAACAGATAACTGAAAAACTAAACTACCTTAAACAACTTAATTTACAGAGTATTAACAAACGTTATGAATAATATCATTACAAATGTTGCATTGGTCGCCTGTGGCGGTGCATTTGGTGCAACTTTACGCTATTTAATTGGCCTGGGTATGATAAGCCTCTTTGGAAAAGGTTTTCCATTTGCTACACTTGCCGTTAATGTTTTGGGCTCGCTGATCATGGGATTCATTTTTCAGCTGGTGCAACAAGAAACAATCACCTCATCACCTTGGTGGCCACTGATTGGCGTTGGGTTTTTAGGTGCATTAACCACATTTTCAACATTTTCAATGGATAATCTGCTGTTATTGCAACAGGGCGAGATTATCAAAGCGATGTTAAACGTTGCATTAAATGTTGTAGTTTGTATTTTGGCTGCCTATGTTGGCACACTATTAGTTTTAAAGAGTTAGGGAATAAAAATGTTAGACGCAAAGTTTTTACGTAATGATATTGAGCAAACAGCTAAAAAATTAGCTGATCGTGGTTTCAAACTAGATGTTGAGTTAATTAATTCACTTGAAGAGAAACGTAAGTCATTACAAATCCAAACAGAATCCCTACAAGCAGAGCGTAATAGTCGTTCAAAAGAGATTGGTATGGCAGCAAAACGTGGTGAAGATATCGCGCCACTACGTGCACAAACGGCTGAACTTGGTGAGCAGTTAGATGCTGCTAAAGAAGAGTTCACTAAACTTGCTGCTCAAATTCAAGAGATCGCTTACACAATTCCAAATTTACCACATGAGTCTGCACCACTGGGTAAAGATGAAGATGAAAATGTTGAGATCTCAACCTGGGGCACACCAAAGTCATTTGATTTTGAAGTGAAAGACCATGTTGATTTAGGTGAAGCATTAGGTGGTTTAGACTTTAAATCTGCTGTTAAAATCAGTGGTTCACGTTTTATCGTGATGCAGGGACAAATTGCAAAAATGCACCGTGCGTTAGCGCAATATATGTTAAATCTACATACAAACCACCACGGTTACACAGAGATGTATGTACCTCTTCTAGTGAACGCAGATAGTTTATATGGCACCACTCAGCTTCCTAAGTTTGGTGATGATCTATTTAATACTAAACCTGCGACAGAAGAGGGCCAAGGTCTTTCACTTATCCCATCTGCTGAAGTTCCACTAACAAACATGAGTCGTGATGTGATTTATGACGAAGCTGATCTACCAATTAAAATTACTTCTCACACACCATGTTTCCGTAGTGAAGCGGGCTCTTACGGCCGTGATACACGTGGTCTGATCCGTCAGCATCAATTTGATAAAGTTGAATTAGTGCAGTTTGTACACCCAGAAAAAAGCTTTGAAGCATTAGAAGAGATCACAGGTCACGCTGAGCAAGTACTTAAAAACCTTGAGCTTCCATACCGTAAAGTGGTGTTATGTACCGGTGATATGGGCTTTAGTGCAACTAAAACTTATGACTTAGAAGTATGGGTACCAGCGCAAGAAGCTTACCGTGAAATCTCATCTTGCTCGAACGTAGGTGATTTCCAAGCACGCCGTCTGCAAGCACGTTTCCGTCCGGTTGGTAAAAAGAAACCGGAGCTAATTCATACATTAAACGGCTCTGGTTTAGCTGTAGGTCGAACATTAGTCGCTGTGCTTGAAAACTACCAACTTGAAGATGGCCGCATTGAAGTACCTGCAGTGTTACAACACTACATGGGTGGTTTGACACATATTGGCTAATGCCTGAGGGCTTAAGCCAATTAATAGCGTCAGAGATTAGCTGCATGCTATCAGAACAAAGTAAAAAAGAGCCTATGGCTCTTTTTTTGTGTGTATTGTAAACATATTGCTACTCGTTGCGGGTGTGTAGTGGTTAAGTAAAATTATCTTACAAACTTTGGATTAACTGAATATTAAATAACTCAATTAATTATTTCTGTTGTTACACGGTGAGGCTAGTAATTATACAAGTGTGCCTTAAGTTGTTATTAAGTGTTCTTATGCTACGTTTACATTAAGTATAACCCGTATGACTAGATATTGGTGCTTCATCACCATCACAATAGAGGAGGAATTAGCCAACCAATTAATTGTGTTTATATAGCAAATACTTTTATTTCAATGTAAAAGGAACTTATCCATGAAAATTCAACAATTGATATCTCGAGGTAGTGCATTGGCATTATTTATAGGCATGTCAACCTATGCTAGTCACTCTTTATCAACTTCAACTGCGTTGGATGAAATGCGTTCAGATACTGCATTTATAACAGGTGATACAAGGGAAGTTGAAGAAGTTAGGATTAAAGTCATTCGAATTTTAAAACAAGCCCTAGAACTTTCCAATGGTGACGATCTTGTCAGTATTAAGTTATTAATTAGTCAAGTTGAGCAGATGAATGGTGGCGTATTATTAGGCACATTTAATGCGGACTTTATAACATCATTTTCAAAATTCAGTACAGTTTTTAATAACTTAAATGCAATTCAGGCATCCACAAATATTGATACTGCAGAACACAAACAATCAAAAACAGTCAATAGCGTAAATTTACGTAATGCAATATATACCCCGTTGTGCACTGGCATACGAGCAGATACAAACGATACAATTATTGCGCTAGGTGTATTCCTAGTTGCAGAAGCAATAAAGCAAGCTGCAATTTCTGGTTGTGGAACTGTTGTGGTCGTTTTAGGTAATGGTGGAAGTCCCCAGTCAGCTGTTTGCTCGTCGGCAGTTGCGGCCGTATTTCAGGTTGCACGAGGTGTATGGGAAGAGTTTCTTATTTGTCAATCATCGATTGACAGCGCAGAAATATTGGGAATATATCAAAGAACGGAAGATATATTTAATCAGGTTAATGAGCACGATACAACAATTAATAACAATTTGGATACACATGATACTGCAATAAATGGTAATTTATCGACTCATCATATTGATACAAACAATAACTTAAATGCTCATGATACTGTCATAAATAGCAATTTAGAAACGCATCATACTGATACCAATAACAATATAAATGCACATGATAGTGATATAAAAGAACGCTTAGAACGAGTGGAAGGTAAACTAGCGGATGCCATTCAACTACTCTTAACGCCACAGGGCAAGCGTACTGGCTGGAACAATAATTAGCGAGAAAATTACCCTGCTGTTGTTAGCATTCTGCTATAGGGTAATTGACTTATTATAATCTCTTTCTGATGGCCAAATTTGAACAGCTGGGAGAGGTCATACATGCTCATAGGTGAGTTGACTGCCGCTATTAAATTACCGCGCTGCAAGATAGTAAATAAGTTAGGTGTGTTTGTGGTAAAGACCAAATAATCAATATGTTAGGGGAATCATGATAGTACATCGAAATGGCTATAATGACCCCCTTGATGCATGAAGTTTATTACTGAGTAGTTAAAAAATATGAGTTAAAACTACGGCTTACCCTGTAGATATTTATCATATATTTTAGCGTATTTTCCAGATTCAATTACTCGGTCCAGTGCTTGTTGCCAACGCTTTATGACACTATCTGGTAACTCTTTAGAGCAAGCAATATAGAGCGGAAACTCTAATAGTTTTACGCCGGTATTGGTGATGGCATTTGCTGGTTGTTCAAGTTTTGTTAGGTAATGCATTTTGCCTAATGGGGTAACACTGATTGAGAGATCAACTCGATTTTTAAGTAGCTTTGATAATTGCTGCAAGGTGGAATGTGATTTACTTAGATTAGTAAATTTTTGTGCTTGTAGGTGTGAGAAAACTAACCCGTTAAGTGGTGTAGCAATCGCTTTAACCGCTTTAACATCTTCAATGGTTTTAAATTCTCGTGGGTCATCTGCTCGTTTATAAAAATAGATTGACTCATTAGACAGTGGGCCAATCCATTTATATTTTTTCTCTCTTTCTGGGGTACGAAACAGTGAAAAGTTTAATACATTTTCGGTATTATCCAGTAGCTGCATCGCTCTTGCTCCAGGGTAGACAGAGATAGGGTGCTGCTCTCCAAGTTCTTGCATGATTGCCTTTACAATTTCAACTGAAAAGCCTTTAGCAACTCCTTTTAGCGAGTAATTATAGGGGGCCCACTCTTCAGTGATAATCATTAAATTAGGCTGTTTCGCTGTGGCAACAGTAATATTAAACAGTAATAAAACTATGAAAAATAGTGCACTCCTAAAGCACATATCATCCCCTTAGATAAATCATAAAAAGCCTGATTAAACTATAGTGTGGTTTAGTCAATTAGTATCTAGTTTGTGAAATCTTTCCATCAATTAACGGTCGCAATACACAATGTACTAAGGCTACGAATAGAAAAAAGGAGCTACAGAGCTCCTTTTTTATTTTTATGATGGCTAATCGCTTTCAGTTTATTTTTGGTTATCTAAGAAACGTTCAGCATCCAGGGCTGCCATACAACCAGTTCCGGCCGATGTGATTGCTTGACGGTAGATATGGTCGCTTACATCACCGGCTGCAAATACACCCTCGATAGTTGTTTGAGTTGCATTACCCACACTACCTGTTTGTACTTTTAGGTAACCGTGATTCATGTCTAATTGGCCAGTAAAGAGGTCTGTATTTGGTTTGTGACCGATTGCAATGAATACACCCATTACTGGTAACTCTTCAGTTTTGTCAGAAAGTGTATCTTTTAAACGTAAACCCGTTACGCCCATCTCATCGCCTAATACTTCATCAAGAGTACGATCTGTGTGTAAAACGATATTACCGTTTGCCACTTTGTCATTTAAACGATCTAACAGAATTTTTTCTGAACGGAAACCTGTACGACGATGTATTAAGTGAACTTTAGCTGCGATGTTTGAAAGGTATAGTGCTTCTTCAACAGCCGTATTACCACCACCCACAACAGCAACTTCTTGGTTGCGGTAGAAAAATCCATCACAAGTAGCACAAGCAGAAACACCACGACCTTTAAACTCTTCCTCAGATTCAAGACCTAAGTATTGTGCTGATGCACCTGTTGCGATAATGAGGGCATCACAAGTGTAAGTATTATCACCTTTTAAAGTGAAAGGGCGTTTAGATAAGTCAACGTCATTGATATGATCAACAATAATTTCGGCATCAAAGCGTTCAACATGGGCTTTCATATCTTCCATTAAACCTGGACCTGTCATGTCTGCTGCGCCACCCGGCCAGTTTTCAACTTCAGTGGTTGTTGTTAATTGTCCACCAGGCTGAATGCCAGTTAGAATGACAGGGTTTAAATTCGCACGCGCTGCATATACTGCTGCTGTGTATCCTGCAGGGCCAGAGCCGATAATAATTAATTTGTGATGTTGTACTTCGCTCATGAAATATCCTTAAAAATGATGCTGATTATTGCTATATAATTATTGGTTTATAGTATGTGACTTAGCAGAAAAAAACAGTATAAAAAAACGGATATTTCAATGAAATATCCGTTTGATTTAATCGCTTTAACCTATTGATAGATTAAAGAGACGTTCTAACCGTCTCACTGGTTGCTTTGCTAGTTGCAAAACTACTACCTGCTTGTTGGCTAGATTTTGTAATCTCTGTACGCTCGGTTGCTGCAACAATAGTTAACTCACGTGATAAATCAAGTGGCTCACTCACTGTGCGAACTGTTTCAGAACGTGCAACACGTGCTTTAGTAACAGTACCAACAGAGGTTGAAGCTATTTCAATTTTAGCTACTGGTGTTTTTTCAACGACCGGTGCTACTTCAATAGTTTTCGTTTCTTGAACTTCAACTGGTGTACTCTCTTCAACTACTGGTGTTGGCTCAACAACAACTGTTTCTTGAGGAACTTCAACTTGCTGCGCTGGCTCAGATTGCTGTTCAGGAAGAATCTGTTTTGCTTGTTGAATCTCTTCTGAATTAACACTTTGTTGTAACTGCTGTGCTACTTTTTGTGCATCACTGTCTATAGTGATCTCACTGATTTCACTTGCAATCGGTGCTTCTACAACTGGTGTTTCAACAGCTGGAGTTTCAATAACAGGAGCTTGTTCAGTGATACCTGCTTCAGGGTAACGACTTACAACAGGATCTGCTGCTTGTTCAGCTGTAGATTGCTCGTTGTTAGCCCTGTTCTTACGTTGGCCATTACCACGTAGGTAACGAGAACGACGACCAGGAATTGCAACTGGTGAATACTCTTCAGATGCATTTTGATTTTCATCAGCTACACTTTCTGATTCAGCTTTAGTTACCTTTTTATCTGCTACTTTACGTTTAGCAGGTTTTTTAACTTGCACTGGTGCTTCTTTTTGAACCGGCTCATTGCTAGATACTGCTGCTGTTTCAGTTACTTCAACAACTGGTTTGTTATCAACACGTACTTTCTTACGCATATTTCTACGTTTACGACGTACAGCAACAACTTCTTCTTTCTCCGTTACCGTTTGCTCACGATCCTGTTTAACTGGACGATTGTCTTTACGGTTGTTACGGCGTTCATTGCCACGGCGGTCAGAATGTTTCTTCTCACTTTGGCTTTCATTACGATTTTCGTTGCGGCTATCGTTATTGCTTTCATTGCGACCTTCGTTACGGTTATCAGATCTATTCTGGTTACGGTTACGATTGTTACGGTTGCGATTGTTATTATTGCGATTGCGATTATTATTTCGAGGACGTTCAACTGTCTCTACTTTCTTTTCAACAGGTTTTTGTTCTTCTTCGTCATCGCTAAAGAAAGCACTGATTGCTGCAAACAAACGGCCAAATAGCGAAGGCTTAACGGTCGCTTCAGTTTCTACTACTGCAGCTGCTTTAGTCTCTACTTTGGGGGTGTTTTGTTTAGGGCTTGAGAAACCACTTAATACAGGATCTGCTTCTTTTTTACTTTCGTCTTTTACAACATTTGGTACATAAACCGTGTGTTGTTTTTCAAGTGCATCGTAGTTGATATCTTCTTTACCATCTTTACGTGTACGCTTGATTTCAAAGTGTGGCGTTAATAAGTTGGCATTTGGAATAATGAACACTTCACAGTTATGACGTTTTTCAATTTGTGCCACTGCTTTACGTTTCTCATTAAGCAGGTATGCAGCTACTGCAACAGGTACAGTTGCTTGAATTTGTACTGTATTTTCCTTTAAGCCTTCTTCTTCAATCAGACGTAAAATAGCCAATGCTAATGATTCGTTATCACGAATAGTGCCTTGACCATGACAGCGAGGACAAACGCGAGATGCTGATTCACCTAAAGAAGGGCGAATACGTTGACGAGACATTTCCATTAAACCAAAGCGTGAGATACGACCAAGTTGGATGCGTGCTCTATCTTGACGAACAGATTCGCGCATACGGTTTTCAACTTCACGTTGGTGACGCGCAGGAGTCATATCAATGAAATCGATAACAACAAGACCACCTAAATCACGTAAACGTAATTGACGAGCAATCTCTTCTGCCGCTTCAAGGTTAGTATTAAACGCAGTTTCTTCAATATCGCTACCACGTGTTGCACGTGCAGAGTTAATATCAATTGACGTTAATGCTTCTGTTGGATCGATAACAATTGAACCACCAGATGGCAAACGTACTTCACGTTGGAACGCAGATTCAATTTGGCTCTCTACTTGATAGTGAGTAAACAGTGGAATCTCACCTTGGTATAGTTTCAGACGGTTTACATAGTCTGGACGTACCATTTCAATGTGGCTTTTTGCTTGTTCAAACGTTTTTGGATGATCGATAACGATCTCACCAATATCGCGGCGTAGATAATCACGGATAGAACGTACAATGACGTTACTTTCACGGTGAATTAAAAACGGTGCCGATTTTGTTTCTGATGCTTCAGAGATAGCTTGCCAGTGGTTAACTAAAACGTTTAAGTCCCATTCTAGCTCTTCAGATGTTTTACCAACACCTGCAGTACGAACAATAAGACCCATACCGTTTGGTAGTTTAAGGTGGCTTAATGCTTCTTTTAACTGTGTACGCTCATCACCTTCGATGCGACGCGAGATACCGCCTGCACGTGGATTATTTGGCATTAATACTAAGTAACTACCAGCTAAGCTGATAAATGTTGTTAGTGCTGCGCCTTTATTACCACGTTCTTCTTTTTCAATTTGAACAATAACTTCTTGTCCTTCCTTGATAACTTCTTTGATGTTTGGGCGACCCTTGAAAGAGTAACCTTGTGGGAAGTAAGTGCGAGCAATCTCTTTTAGAGGTAGGAAACCATGGCGATCTGCACCGTAATCAACAAATGCTGCTTCTAGACTTGGTTCAACGCGGGTAATTTTACCTTTGTAGATGTTTGCTTTTTTTTGTTCGTGGCCTGGGCTTTCAATATCTAGATCATAAAGCTGTTGTCCATCAACGAGGGCAACGCGCAACTCTTCTGCTTGAGTTGCATTAATTAACATTCTTTTCATTTTTAACTCTTTTTTAATTTTTTATGTTTTTTTGGTTGTTGGCTATAACGTGTTATCACTTGACCTCGGGTCTGGTTTTGCAGTCTCTCGACTGGAAATATGCAGAGGTGCATTAAAAAGTGATAACAACTCTCGTTAATATAAGTTTAAGTAAACTAATAACTATTAATGAGTAAAAGGGCGCAACATTCTATTTTCATTATTTTCTGTTTCAACTACTAGTTAATTTGCACTATTGATGACTATCTGTGCAATATGATTTTAACGAGTCGATAACTTATTAATTCTCTCATTAATAAACAGTCACGCCAATATAAATTTTTATATATATACTCATGAAGCTTTAAAATGCGATGTCAGATGCTAAGTTGTGATGAGCAGATGCATGATGTTGTTGTGTAAAATGTCTGTTTGCTAGATGGCTATATCTAATCAACACGTGATAAACTATCCAGATGGAACAAATAAATCACTCAGTACGCATGCTTGAGGTAACTCAAGAAAATGCACAGCAACGAATCGATAATTTTCTTCGTCTACATTTAAAAGGTGTGCCTAAGAGCATGATCTACCGGATCGTGCGCAAAGGAGAAGTACGTGTTAATAAAAAACGTATTAAGCCTGATTATAAACTCAAAGAGGGGGATATTGTGCGTATCCCGCCTGTACGAGTTGCTGCAGAAAATGCCTTACCTTCACCTAAACTCAATGCTATTGCACAGCTTGAAGCACGAATTGTTTATGAAGATGATGCTTTGCTTATCTTAAACAAACCATCTGGCCTTGCTGTACATGGCGGTAGTGGTTTGGACTTTGGTGCAATTGAAGGCTTACGTGCCTTACGCCCTGATGCCAGATTTCTAGAATTAGCTCACCGCCTTGATAAAGCCACCTCGGGTTGCCTATTAATTGCTAAAAAGCGCAGCATGTTACGTGCTTTACATGAGCAACTTCGCAATAAAACCATGAATAAACAATATCTTGCATTGGTAAAGGGCCAATGGGATAAAAAAGATCGTTCAGTAAGAGAGCCGTTATTAAAAGATGCTCAAAATTCAGTAGTAAAAGTTAGTCCTGAAGGCAAAGCCTCTGAAACACGTTTTAAAATTATGCAACGTTATCAAGGTGCAACCCTGGTTGAAGCTTCTCCGGTAACTGGTCGTACTCATCAAATTCGCGTTCATACCGCGTGTAAAGGTCACAATATTGCTGGTGATGACCGTTATGGTGATAAAGACTTTAGTGATGAGATGAAAAAACTGGGTTTAAACCGTCTGTTTTTACACGCCGCTCATATCACTTTTTTCCACCCAGTGTTGGAAGAGAAGATGACTGTTAGCGCACCAATATGTCAACCTCTTACAGACTTATTAGATAAGTTACAGAGAAGCTAATATGAAATATAAAGTTATCATCTTTGATTGGGATGGTACGTTAATGGACTCAATTGATAAAATAGTGGGCTGTGTAAAAGCGGCTGCTGTTGATTGTCAGTTACCTGAACCTGCAACCGCTGCTATTCGTCACATTGTTGGTTTGAGTCTTGATAAAGCAATGCTTCAACTGTGTCCAAATGTTTCTCCAGATAAACTCGTAGAAATGGTTGATGCGTACCGTTTTCAGTACTTAACGAATGAACAATTTAAAACGCCTTTATATCCTGGAATTAAAGTTTGGTTAACTGCGTTAAAAGAGCAGGGCTACCTACTTGCCGTTGCGACTGGAAAAGGGCGTAATGGTCTTGATCGAATGTTAGATGAGTGTTCGGTGAGAGATCTCTTTGCTGTTACTTATACGGCTGATAAAACGGCATCAAAGCCTGATCCTTTGATGCTTAATCGTATACTTGAAGATCTTAATATTGATGCTTCGCAAGCGTTAATGGTGGGGGATACGAGTTATGATTTAGAGATGGCAAACAATGCTAATATAGATTGCTTGGGCGTTTCTTATGGTGTGCATAATAAACTGATATTAAATCAGTTTAACCCAATTGCGATTGTTGATGATCTACCTAAGGAGTTTGCTTTACATGTTTAGTGAATATATTAAATTAACTGGTCGCGGAGAGAAAGGACGTCGTTCTTTAACGCAAACGGAATCTTATGATGCGCTATCATCATATCTTAATGGTGATGCTGAGTTATTACAATTAGCCGTTTTATTGATGTTACAGCGCGTTCGTTGTGAAACTGCAGAAGAGGCCGCTGGTTACATTCAAGCATTACGCGACCAAATAGACCCTAGCTGGAAAAAAATCAATGCCGATATTGACTGGCCCTGTTTTGCAGGTAAAAAGCGTCAGCCACCATGGTTAATACTGGCCGCTAAAGTATTAGCTTCTCAAGGCAAACGAATTGTCCTGCATGGGTATAATGCGGTTGATGCCGTTAAATATCAGGTTGAAACTGCCTGCCCTCTGCTTGGTATCAATATTGCGCAAACTCCCGAGCAAGCAAAACAGTATTTGGATGAATTTAATATCTGTTATCTACCTTTAGAAAGCTATTGCCCTGAGCTCGTACCATTGCTTAACCTGCGTGAAAAAGTAGGCCTGCGTACGCCACTTAATACCGTTGCACGTAGTTTGAACCCTTGCAAAGCCCCCTTTGCTATTCATGGAGTATTTCATAAGGGTTACGAAAAGTTACATGCTCAAGCTGGATTGTTAACATCTGAGACTAATATGGTCGCCTTTAAAGGTGAAGGCGGTGAAAGCGAGATAAATCCACGTGTAAGCACTGATATTTGTGGCGTACAAAATGTCGCTGGCAAAGCTGTTTATATCGAGCAGGAATGGCCGACCTACCTTAATGAGGCAAGTGGTGCGCATACAGAGGTATCCGCTGAATACCTAAATAAAGTGTGGGTTGGAGAGATTGTGGATAGCTACGGCGATGCTGCTGTTATCTGTACTGTCGCTGTTTTGTTAAAGCAGTTTGAGCCAGAAAAAACACAAGATGAATGTTTGCAACTTGCGCAGCAATATTGGCAAGCACGAATTCGTTAAGAAGCTATTTTCTTCGCAAAAAAAACGATGCTTATTGCATCGTTTTTTTGAGCTGATTTTACAAAACAGAGTTTATAATCCTTTTAAGGAATCTTGCGAATCTGAACAATAATGCCAATCAACGGGTGATCAAGGTAGTGAATCTCTTCGCTGCGTAAACGACGATTTTGATCAAATAAGATCTCCTTAATAACGGTTTGTTGCTTAACTTCTGTCACTAGCGCTTGTTCACTCTGCGTTGCGATTTGCACACCATTTTCATCATCAATCACTTCAACAGCTGATGGTAAAACTTGTTTAACCTCTTCAGTTACTTCTTTACGGATAACCAATTGAGTATCGATAAAAAGATAATGGTTTAGGTATACTTTGAAGTTACCATCAATTGCCCACTTATCGGTGATTGGCTTCTGTGCCTCGCTATCAGAAGGTTCAGTTGTAACAGCATCGCTACTATTTAGGGATACTGCTTCTAACTGGCGCTTTTGAATATTAAATGCAAGGTTCTCACCTGCAAATAGGTGTATTGGTTTAGAGGCTTGTGGGCCTTTAACAGGCATACGCCAAGCCATGTGGAAAACAGGTTCAAAGCTGGCATGCCTTTGCAGTTTTTTACGTTGATTTATTAACTGTAAATGTGAGCTTCCAAGGCGTTGAAAGTTATTACCGTTTGAATCAAACACACTACCTGTAATTACAGTTGGATTTCTTTTCGATAAACAGTTCTCGCCTTTATGGCAAACAGAAGTTCGAATTGGCTCTAATAAGCTTATGCTACCTTCTGTCTCAACACTTATTTCTTGAGAAGATAGGTGTTCTTTAATATCTTTTATCTCTGTATTGCGTTCAAATAATAGAAGCTCTACTTCAAACCAGCGCTGTTCGGCTTGTGCTGATAAAGAAGCCACGCTCAAAAATAGTGCTACTAGTGTTCTGTAATTCAAAGTCTTATCCTTTTATTAAATGATCTTTAAAACTGTTTAGTAATTGTGTTATCCAGTTGATGCGCGCACGGCTATCTTCTAATTTTGATGTAAACTTAAGTTTTGTAGGGCCCTCTAGTTTAAAGGTATTTCCCTGTTTTTGCAGTAAAGAAACTAGGAACATAGGGTCAACGGGGGTATTGTCGGTAAATTGTAGGTTACCTCCATTAGCATGTGCCTCTAAGCGTTTGATACCGAGTGGAGTACATAGTTGTTTTACTTGTGTTACTTGAATCAGATTTTTAGCTACATCTGGCAGTAATCCAAAGCGATCAATCATCTCAACTTGAATCTCTTTTAGGGCATGTTTGTCTTTACTGTTTGCGATACGTTTATAAAGAGATAAGCGCAGATTAACATCGTGGATATAGTCATCCGGTATTAATGCTGGAATACGTAATTCTACTTCGGCTTGGCTAGATAATAGATGTTCTAAGCTTGGCTCTTGGCCTGTTTGTAACGCCGTTACTGCTTGGTTTAACATCTCCATATAAAGGTTGTAACCAACTGTAGAAATTTGTCCCGATTGATCATCCCCGAGCAATTCACCTGCACCACGGATCTCTAAATCGTGAGTAGCAAGTGTAAAACCTGCACCTAATGTATCTAATGATTCAATTGCTTGTAGACGTTTTTGTGCATCTTTGGTCATCAGCTTTTTAGGTGGAGTAAGCAAGTACGCATAGGCTTGATGATGTGAGCGACCGACACGACCACGTAGTTGGTGCAGTTGTGCAAGGCCTAAATGATCTGCGCGATCCATTATGATGGTATTTGCGCTAGGTATATCAATACCCGTTTCAATAATAGTGGTACATACTAAGACGTTTTGACGTTGATGGTAAAAATCGCTCATCACTTTTTCAAGTTGGTGTTCATTCATCTGGCCATGAGCAACAGCAATTTTAGCTTGAGGCAATAGAGTCTGAATATCTTGGGCCGCTTTTTCAATCGTTTGCACATTGTTATGTAAATAATAAACTTGACCACCACGCATCACTTCACGGGTAATTGCATCACTAACTACCTGTTCTGTTTTTTGCTGTACAAAGGTTTTCACCGCTAATCGTTTAGCCGGTGGTGTTGCGATGATTGAGAGGTCACGCATGCCATTCATCGACATATTAAGTGTACGAGGAATTGGCGTTGCGGTGAGCGTAAGGATATCAATCTGCGCACGTAATGCTTTGATCTTCTCTTTTTGGCGAACACCAAAGCGATGCTCTTCATCGATGATCAGTAAACCCAAATCAGAAAATTTCAGTGAGGTGCTAAGTAGTTTATGTGTGCCAATTAATATATCTACTTTACCCGCTTCAGTATCAGCCAAAATCAGTTTTTGCTCTTTGGCGGTTTTAAAACGAGATAATACTTCAATACGTACTGGCCAGTTTGCAAATCTATCTTTGAAATTTTCAAAGTGTTGCTGAGCAAGTAGTGTAGTTGGAACAAGCAGTGCAACTTGACGGGTATTATCGGTCGCTAGAAAGGCTGCACGCATCGCGACTTCTGTTTTACCAAAACCTACATCACCACAAACTAACCGATCCATTGGTTGTGTTGAACACATATCGCTAATAACGGCATTGATTGATAGTGCCTGATCATGCGTTTCCTCAAAGGGAAAGTCGTTTTTAAACAGCGCGTAGTTGTTTTTATTTAGTTTATAACTGTGTCCAATTTTAGCTGCACGTTGTGCGTAGACTTCTAACAGTTCAGCTGCTACATCACGCACTTTTTCTGCTGCGCGTTTTTTAGCCTTTTGCCATGTTTCTGTACCCAGTTTATTAAGTGGAGCATTATCAACATCGTGTCCACTATAACGGCTTATTAAATGTAGTGCGCTGACTGGCACATAGAGTTTGTCACCACGTAGATATTCCAGCGTTACAAACTCTGTTAAGTTACCTGCTGTTTCGATAGTTTGTAAACCAAGGTACCGTCCAACACCATAGTCAATATGTACAACAGGCTGTCCTACTTTTAACTCCGCAAGGTTTGCAACGATATGATCGCTACTGTAGTTCTCATCGGTGTTATCAGAGCGTCGGCGACTTTGTGTTACTTTAAATCCGAGTAGTTCATTTTCCGTGATAAAGGCAAAGTTACTGTCATTAAGTTGGAAACTACCTTCTACTTGGCTGATAGTGATACCAAGTTTTGCTTTTGCGCTACTAAATGCGCTTATATCGCTAAATTCTGGCAGTGTTAATTTAAGTGGTGCTAGCAGTTCTATCAATGACTCTTTACGGCCTGCTGATTGCACACTGAAGAGAATTTTACCGGGAAAGTTTTCTATAAACTCTTTAATGCCAGCAAGTGGTTGTTTCTTTTTATGCTCAACTTGAATTTCAGTGATAGCTGAAATATCAAAGTTTTTACGTCCCGGCTTTTCAGTCGCTAATGGCTCGGTTTGTAGGTAATAACGTGGCCACTGGTTTAACTGTTCAAAACATTGTTCGTGGCGCAGATATAACTCGTTTGGTGGTAATAGTGGACGTAATAGATCAATGCTACGTTCTTCATATCTATTGTCCAATGTTTGCCAAAAATCCAGCGTCGCTTGGTTGATATCACCAACAACCGCAACGTTGGCGTTTGTTGGAAAGTAGTCAAAAAGCGTTGTTGTCTCTTCAAAAAACAGTGGCAGGTAATATTCAATACCTGCAGGTAAATTGTGTTGTGTTATTTCACTGAAGATTGAATCTTTACTGGTTGATAACGGAGACGTAAATTTCTCTGCAAACTTACGTTTAAAACGTTTTATCGCTTCGCTGTCAGTCGAAAACTCATGTGCGGGTAATAGTTTTATCTCATCGATTGCTTGCAGTGAGCGTTGGCTTTCACTATTAAAGGGGCGTATCGAATCAATTTCGTCATCAAAGAAGTCAAGTCGGAATGGGCTATCACTACCCATCGGGAAAATATCTAGAATGGAGCCTCGGGCACAAAATTCACCATGATCCATTACTTGATCTACCGCGTAATAACCCGCTTCTTCAAGATCAGCACGCAGTGTTTGTAACTCTACAACCTGGCCACTATTAATGATGAGCGTATGTTGTTTGAGATAGCTCTTGGGCGCAAGTCGTAATAGCAGTGTGCTAATTGGAACAATCAGAATTCCCTGTTTGATTGAAGGCAGTTTAAACAGGGTTTCAATTCGAGTAGAGATAATATCTTGGTGTGGAGAGAAATGATCATAAGGCAGCGTTTCCCAATCAGGAAAGCTGATTAGTTCAATTTTATCATCTACAAAATAGCTAAGCTCTTGACGTAATTTGAGCGCACTTGGTGTATCACTGGTAATAAGTATTAGTGGTGAGTTTTGCTGCTTGGCACACTCACTGATAGTTAACGCTAAACTACTGCCTTGTAAATTGGCAAACAGTAATCGGTCAGTCGCATTTTTTAAAGCTGGTATATTGATAAGGGCAGTTTTTTTCATGGTATTTTCTTTAACTTATTTTATTGCATTGAACGTTGTTGAGCGCGTGCTTTTAACTGTTTAGATTGGATATGCAAAGTAGTGCGGATCAATAACTCTCTATCCTCTTCTCTAATCTGTTTATAAGTAAGCTCTATTGTATCATTTGTTATTTCACTTACCTGCGCATAACAGTAAATAGCAGCAGACTCTTCCGGGATAAATATTTTTAGGCGAATATTTTGACCAACAGTGAATGTGGTATCCAGGCTTTTAAATAAACACAGGCCGGCACTGAATGCGCAGCTTTGGAAATGGAAGCGTTTATCATCCTGCTGACTTAATACATAGGTTAACAGAGTATTGATTTTATGGTTTTGTGCTTGCAGGTATCCCCATAAGGCTTGAGTTGTTTCATTATTGAGTTTAAGTGGCTGCAAGTTGTGAGATTCGATGCTAGCAAGGTCACTGGCCATACGAAATGGAGCAGGGATCTCTGCTTCAAAACTGATTGTATCAGGAATTGATTCATCATTACTGAGAGCTTCTACGTTTAGGCTTAGCTGATGTTCAACGAGAAAGTATTCACTATTTGTCATTATTTGTCCTAATTTCCTGATATTGAAGTAAAGATACATTAGAATGCAGATTAATAACAATAAATGTAATAAAAACAGGGCGGTTATGTTTTACCCTTTAAGCCTCTTCATTGGTTTACGTTATACCAAATCTAAACGCAACAACAAATTTGTCTCCTTTGTCTCTCTTTTTTCAACAGGTGGCATAGCACTTGGTGTGTTAGCTTTGATCACTGTTCTTTCGGTGATGAATGGTTTTGAAGCTGAGCTAAAAACGCGCATCTTAGGTGCTGTGCCACACGCTGTTTTAAGTAATCAAAGTCAAACCATCAATAATTGGCAGCAGAAACGTCCTGCACTGCTTGCACTTGAAAATGTTAAAAGTGTTGAACCTGTTATCAAAAGTGAAGCGATCATTCAAAGTTCAAAACATCTACAAGGAATCACCTTTGAAGGTATTTATCCAGAGTATTATGCCAGTGAGATTGTTAAGTCAAATATCTACTTAGGTCGTTTAGAAAAGTTGACCTCACGTTCGTACAATATCATCATTGGCCGATCATTAGCGCGTAAACTAAACGTGAGTGTTGGTGAAAAGGTACGGATTATATCTGCTCGGGGTACACGTTTCACACCGCTTGGTCAGGTACCAAGTCAGCGTAATTTCACTGTTGCCGGTTTTTTTGATGTTGGCTCCGATGTTGATAAATACTTAGTCTTGATGCATGCGCAGGATGCTGCCCGTTTGATTCGCATTGGGCAAGATGAAGTTACAGGATTACGTTTCTCATTTAACGACCCCTTTGATGTGCTGGATTGGACGCCACCTGTTTTACAACCCACTGAAACAATTACCGATTGGCGTAAAACACACGGCGAACTGTTTGCTGCGGTTAAAATGGAAAAAAATATGATTTGGTTACTGTTGTGCCTAATTATTGCTGTTGCCGCCTTTAATATCCTCTCATCATCGGTGATGGTCGTCAGTGATAAAAGAGCAGAGGTCGCGATACTAAAAACATTGGGTATTAGTGGCAATACCCTGAATTTAATCTTTATTATTCAGGGGGCTTGGAGTGGCATTATTGGTGCGCTAATTGGTACTGGGTTAGGCCTATTATTAAGCACATACATCAATGAAGTGATGAGCTTTCTTGGTTTACACCTTTTAGCCAATGCATCAGGTGGGACAAGGTTGTTGCCAGTACTTCATGAACCATCACAAATATTGATTATTATGTTTGGCGCGATGTTGTTAAGTTTATTAGCAACTCTTTACCCTGCGTATCGAGCAGGAAAAGTAAGCCCAGTTGAGGCGTTAAGGTATGAATAATATGTCACACAATGAAACACCCTTATTAACCTGCTCTGATTTAGGTAAAACTTATCAAGATGGCAAGTTGAGCAATACTGTTTTAGAAAGCGTTAATCTTACAGTCAATGAAGGAGAGCTATTAGCAATAGTAGGTAGCTCTGGGTCTGGGAAAAGTACACTTTTACACCTTTTGGGGGCATTAGATAAACCGTCAACGGGTAATGTGCTATATCAAAATCAAGATATTCATCAATTAAGTGATAAAAAACAAGCTAAATGGCGCAACCAACAATTAGGTTTTGTTTATCAGTTTCATCATCTGTTATCTGAGTTTAGTGCGCTTGAAAATGTTGCTATGCCACTGCTAATTGCTGGCGTAAATATAAAAGTGGCAACAGAGAAAGCACATAAAATGTTACAGCGTGTAGGTCTTGAACAGCGAATCAAGCATCGCCCATCGGAGCTTTCTGGTGGCGAGCGCCAACGTGTTGCTATTGCCCGCGCATTAATAAATGAGCCAAAGTTGGTTTTAGCTGATGAACCAACGGGTAATCTAGATGCAAAAAGTGCAGAGAGCATTTACCAGTTAATCAAAACACTTAATAGCGAATTGGCTACCGCCTTTGTTGTTGTTACTCATGATCAACATCTTGCAGATAAATTAGATCGCCAGATGCTGATGGTGAGTGGTATTTTGCAGGGACAGTTATAATGTTTCGTCCGCTTTCTGTGTTTATCGGTTTACGTTATAGCCGTGCTAAACATAAAAATAAATTTGTATCATTTATCTCTGTTGCGTCGATATTAGGCATCGCACTTGGCGTGATGGTATTGATTGTTGGCCTTTCTGCAATGAACGGCTTTGAAAAGGCGTTACGTGAACAATTACTGTCTGTTATTCCTCATGCTGAATTAGAGGTCGTGAATGGGTCATTTAAGAACATAAATGCTTCGTTAGAAACCGTTGAAAAAAATCCTCAGGTAATTGCTGCAACCCCATATATTTCTTTAAGTGGGTTGTTGCAAAAAGACAGCTTGATGAAAGCCTTGCAGATCCGTGCTATCAACCCTGAAACAGAAGGTCGGGTAACAGATATTGCTCAGTACATTAAACAGGGGGATTGGTCTCTATTACAAGCAGGAAAGCAGCAGATAATTCTTGGCAGTAGTGTTGCTAAATATTTGGGACTAACTGTAGGACAGTCTTTAAAGCTGTTATTACCCCAACCCAGTCAGGGCAATCGATTAAAAGCGCCAAGAGTTATTAACTTAACATTAGCGGGTGTCTTTGAGATGGGGGGACAGGTTGATAGTACCCTGGGTTTTTTGCATATAGAAGATGCCAAGCAGGTATTAAATCTGGAAAGCGCAAATGCTATCGCGTTTAAAGTAAATAACATACTTGATGCAAGAAGAATTTCACGCATTGTGGCTGAGACGCTTGATGAGTATATGTACATTAGAAGTTGGATAACAAGCCAAGGATCCCTTTATCAAGATATCCAGATGGTTAAATCGCTGATGTACGTCATTTTACTGCTTGTTGTTGCTGTTGCTTGTTTTAATATTGTTTCTACTCTGGTGATGGCTGTCAATGAGAAACGCACTGATATTGCGATATTGAAGACGATGGGGGCATCAAACTGGAGCTTACGATTTATCTTTATCGTACAAGGCGCTTTTAATGGCTTAGTAGGTAGTGTGATTGGCGCGATTACTGGTTGTTATATTGCATTAAATCTCACTGCCATTATTAAAGCTTTAGAGTCGCTAATTGGCCATAAAGTGCTATCCGGAGATA
>Ga0209395_1002513_pt1 | contig 23817 bp, 18 predicted proteins | sample GOMGulsemesocosm_3_FD_184635 | JGI IMG/M metagenome (GOLD analysis project Ga0209395, IMG submission 184635) | Methane-oxidizing microbial communities from mesocosms in the Gulf of Mexico - GOM9D Gulf of Mexico (SPAdes) (version 2) | ecosystem: Environmental > Aquatic > Marine > Cold seeps... | reverse complement strand
TCTAAATGAATGATAGCAGCGTTATTTATTTTCTATGGAGAATAGCTACATACGTAAATAAATGCCTTGCTCTCTTCCATTTATCCTCGTTACAAAATAGGTCACTTCATTAATGCAATTGGTATTAATTAACTGCATGAACTCAAGACTACATGACAGCGAATTATAAATTTTGCTTTGTACTGGTATTCAACCCAAGCTCTGAAAGTCAGTCTCAAGTAGTAACGGAATAGCTGATATTAAATTAGGAATAGCAAATTCATTAATATTCATCTTGAAGCACGATATTCATCATTGTGTAGTGAATGAAACTAGTCTTCGTGAATGGGAGTGAATAGCAATGGCAATATCTTGGCACTACAACAGACCCAATCTGGCCAAACAAATTACGCAACAACTAACGAGTGGGTTGTTTATCGCCTCGCTTATTTGGGCCAGCGTCGCATTGGTAAAACAATATTTCTATTAAATAATCTATCACCTAGTATAGTGAAAGAAGACTGCCTGCCTGTTTACATCTTGATATGGAATAACAAAAGCGCACTGCAATCGGTACTCCGTGCTGAAATAACCAAGGTCAGTGCGTTAGGACTAACGGCTGAATTTGGCAAACTCGATCCGGTGGTCGCCACCGATGATGCTCTCATTCTTATTGGCAACCTCTTACGACAATTAGTTAAACAGGCAAAGAAAAAACGGGTGGTGTTGCTCATCGATGAAATTCCGCACTTGATCACGGCACCAGAGTTTTCCCCGTTACAATATATGTTACGCACGGTGTTTGATGAACTCAACGAGTCTATTGGGGTGCTATACACTGGTTCGAGTCGGCGTGGTATCGAAGCGATGTTTAATAATAAAGATATGCCGTTTTATAGCAGCGCTAATCAAGTCGCCTTTCCACACTTGGGCGATGATTACGTGAGTCATATTAACGGAATGCTAAAACAACACTTTGATCTTAGTTTTAGTACGCGTGAACTCATTCGTTATTTCAACAGTATCAACCAATCAGCCTTTTGGTTTGACCGTCTGGCCCAATTTCTAGCGCTCAATCAAACGAGTTTAAAAGACTGATGCCAGTCGATTGACGAAATGATGGCGCTTGAGAATCAATTTGATTCGACAGTAGATGCGTGAACGCTTATTCAGCAGGGCGTGCTTACTCGCGTCTCTGACCAACTCTCTCGCTACGATGAAGAGGCCATCCATCTCTATAATTAACTCGGTATTACCAATCCCACGAGAAGCCAAATTCAATCAGCGTACAAGACGCTTCAAAGCAAACGCATGATCACCAAAAGTGGCCAACACGATTTATGTTGAAGAAAGTGGGCTGGTCAATTTCATCAAAGAAATATATCAACTATAAGGAAGCTCCGACTCGTCGATGTGTCCTATCAGATTATGAATTCTGTTCGCCTACACCTGCTGACAGCACTCGCTAATTTCACGTTTATAATGCTATGTCCAGTGAGTTTTCTTCTTAAAATTCACCCGAACTTGATTAGTTTGCGGCTTCCCCCCCCAAAAAAGTGGTTGAAAAACGAATAGGGCGAGGTGTTCGGGAACCAAATAACAAAAGGTTACTGATATTTGACGGTCACTTTTTGAATCAAAGCAAGTTCTGAATTGATTCATCAATATTCTGCGGAAAAGACCAGACAGGCGTTTTTTAAGTTATTTCAAAATGAACACTTGCACAATAGGCGAATATCGCCTATTGTTAGTCCTGTAGCCAGCGCAATCAGCGCGAGGCACTAACCCTTAACTGAGGTAACACCATGACCGACATAGACCTACAAAAGAAAATGATTGAGATTGATAAACTTCAAGCTGAAACGCATAAGCTTGTTGCTGAAAATATCAACATTAGCAAAAAGAATAAATGGTTTGAATTCACGTTAATGCTGGCCGTGTTTGCCGCTGGCATCGCAGTTACCAAGCTTTTCTTATAATACGGGATGGGGCGCTAAGCGCCCTTAATTGATGATGACGCCACATATTTCACACTATAACCCTGAGCCTCAATATTTGCGTGACTTGCTCGAAAAAGCCGGGTTGACGCAACGCAAAGCCGCCGAAACTATCGGGGTGTCTGAGCGTTCATTTCGCGATTATCTAAACGGCAACCACAAAAGCAAAGCGCCTTACCCCGTCCAATTTGCGCTGGAATCGTTAGCCCAAATTTCAGTTTAGCGGCTTTCCGTGGAAGTGGCAGCAATCGGCACTTACCACGATGATTATCGCCAGTATCGAGGATTTGTTGTCTGTTTTAGACGCTATACTGGCAAGATAGTGAATCAAAGTAGCTCGAAAACCTGAATAAACAAGGTGATCACGATGAATATCCTATTGTCAATTCAATTGTTACGCTAATTAGTTGCGGATATTTACAGAAACAAGCTTTTCTAATCAATGGGGTCAGAGACACTTGATCTAATCAATGGGGTCTAATCAATGGGGTCAGAGACACTTGATCCACTCCACATACAAAACATAATCCCAAAACCAACATTGGCACAACTATTTCTAAGGCGCTATGTGCCCCATTGCGTCTTAGGACTGTAAACACCACTCTAAATCCGAATCTATGGTCTTTCCGGACGCATTGACCATCGCAAATTTGGTGATAGGAAACCGTGTTGTTAAAGATTTAGAGTAATCCCAAAATCAAGGTGGCGCTCTTTACACGTCCTCGCTACCTACTGTGATTTTATTCATTGCTTCAATATTGATGATCCCCGAGCGATTAAGGGTCACTTTAAAGCGCTGAATAAGCTGCTCATCTTTTTGGGTTTGCACCAACACAATATTGACCTGATAGCGGCGCTCGACACTCTGTTGACTGATTTTACCGCTGTCTAAACTGTAGAGTCGGCCTTCTCCTTTCTTCAAGAAACGAACAAAGGGTGTCAGGTTAAAGGTGATTTGCTGGCGGATTTCATCGTAGCCCGGCAGAAATTTCTTGGCAATAACCTTGGTATCGCTGCGAAAATGGAGCAGCTGCGCGTCGAGCTTATTTTGTTGACGGCGCTTATTTAATTGCTTGCTGACATCTGGCGGCAGGCGCGACTCTTTGATGTATTCAAGCCAAATGGTTTGCCGAGCTACCTTGGTTTTGGTCGCGCTATTGCTGAAGGTTTGCTGCCATTTGGGCAGCCCTCGTTGCACACGTCGCCATAGGGCTTGAGTGATGTCATCTTTAAAGGTTTCACGCAGACCATAAATGACCCCAAGCAGGGCGATAAGTACAAGCGTTACTTCGGTAAATGAAGAGCGTGCGTTAAGCACCAACGTCATAACAAATGCCATAATAATAGCGGTTACGCCGCCGCGTACGGCGCGTTTTAAATTTTTGTTGAGGTGTCGGACGTCTTTCTTAAACACCACACCATATTCAATAAGGCGCTGTAACAGGCGCATTTTATTGGTAATGCGGTTGGGATCCTTAAGGGTGGTTTGCGAGTTATATTGATTGGTCGCCCGATATTCATTTTCCGCCTGACACAAGTCAAGCAGTTGCTCACGCGCGTCGTTATCTTCGCTGGTCTTGGGACCCTTGGCCAACAGTTTGAGAAACGATTGCTCGACATGCCAGCTTAAGTAATTGTCTGCATTGTCATGATAGGACTTGAATTTTTGATCGCTGGGGCTATTTCGGCGCAGTTTTTTCAATAGGGCGCTGGTTTGGTTCGCGAGCTCTAACGTCGTTGGATAAAAATCGGCTGTTTCACGTTGCTGTAATGCTTGCTTAACATCGAGATCCAGTGCCATTTTAATCTGGTAGCAAAAAAGATTTAGGTTAACGCGGTAATCATCTTGCTGACCTTTTTGCGCACTAATAAAGCGGCTGCGCACCAGTGGCAAATGAAGCTGGTCGGAATAATAGGCCGAGCGCGTCTTAATACTGCTATGAAAATAGTTTTGCTCATCGAGGGTTTGTGGTGCGATACCCATTTCATTGGGTAGTGAAAAATATAAGTCGATGCGCTGCTGTTCTAAGGGCAGTAATTGATGGTTTAAGGTAATTGAAAGGTTTTCGTCTTGCGCTAGTTTTGTGTGCTGCACTACGCTGTATAACTCCTGTTAATCACTGGTTTAATAACAAGGTATCATCTATCGGTGATAGAGAAAAGATGCTTTTTTGGACTGTTCAATAAATTCTTAACTGAACATCGTAACAATCACAATTTTAGCCCGTAAATTGCCTTAGCTTGAACATTCTTCATTTCCCTATATTATGTCTGTTAATGGATTTATATTACGCGCTTTTTTTGAGGTACACATGGCAAGTTTACGCCGCATTATTCTGATTAATACTCACCTACCGGGTGTGGTTGAATTATCCCTAGAGGGTCACACCAATATCTGTGGTACCAATGCTTCTGGTAAGACTACCCTGCAACGTTTGGTCCCTGTTTTCTATGGGGAATTACCGAGCAAGGTTGTCCCTAAGACGCGGAGCAAATTTGGTGATTTTTATCTGCCCAATTCCAACAGTTATCTGGTGTATGAATATCAGCGCGAAGAAGGTGGGCTATGTCAGGCTGTGTTGACCCACAATGCCAAAGATGGCGTGCAATATCGTTTTGTCGATGCCGCCTATGATAAGAGTCAATTACTCTATCAAAATAGTGACGGCAAGGTCGCTGCATTCGAGCCCAAAGAATGGCTTGAGCAGCTAAAGGTACAAAAAATTGATTCGTCGCGTAAGCTCTCGGCGACTAGCGAGTACCGCGCTATTATTCAAAACGATGTCTCGGCACTGCGCGGAAATACCCAAGAAGGGATGAAGCTGCGCCAAGTGGCGGCGCGCTATTCGCTGGTGGCACCGCGCAATAAAATTCGTCATATTGAAAAACTCGTCAGTGCTGTCCATGCCAAAGAAGGCAAGATGGACACGCTCAAAACCATGCTCGCGGCCATCTTCGAAGAAGACGGTTTAGTGCAGCCAACGACTCGGGTTAAGAACACCAAGGCGCGTGATTGGATCAAGCAGATCCGCCAGTCGATGCGCTTAAGTGAGCTTGAAGCGCAGCATGGCGAAATAGAACAGATAGCGATTAAGCTCAATGGGTTTGAAGGACAGTTAGCACAGCTTACCCCCTTGCTTAATGATGATCTATCAGCGGCGCGTACTGAACGTGCCGACATTGAAGAAAATGAAAAGGCGCTGCGCGGAGAGTTAACCCAGCTGCGCAATCGCTTTAACGAGAGCGAGTCATCACTTAACAGTCAGTTAAGTAAGACCAAGGCCGAGTTGGTGCAGGCCGAGCAACAACTCGATGCGATGCAAATTGCCTATGATAATTACCAAAGCAGTGACATCGAGCAGCTAGCAATCGACTCTGACGCCTTGCCATTGTGGATTGAAGAGCTTAGCGAGCAACAATCCCATTATCGCCTGTTGTTGGAGCAAGTCGGTGATTTAGAAACCACCCTCAATAGCCAGAAGCTGACCCTTAATGAATCTCTCGAGCGATTAAGTGTTAAGAATCGCAAGCAAGCGCATACTATTGAAGAGAAAAGAGAGCAAACCCGCCAACAACAGAGTGAAAAGAAAGATAGCCTTAATGAGCAATACCAGGCGCGCAAAGAGCAACTAACCGATGATTTTGATCAGCAGATCAATCAGTTTAGGCATCAACAGATAGCGCGTCAGGCGCAAATCGATAATATGGGGCCTACCGCCCAAGAGCAGGAAGATCTCAGTCTAAGCGACAAGCGATTAGAGCTGGCTCAAGATCATTGGCGCGATGCCAATGAGCAGTTAAGTCGTGGCGAGCGAGAGCACCAGCAGGCGAGGCAAACTCAGCAACAAGCGCAATCGACGTTAGAGCAAAGTAGAACGCAAGTTCATCAGATCACTAAGGCATTACGACTGCTTGAACAACAGATTAGCCCAGAGCAAGGTTCATTGCGCCACTATTTACGCGCCAATATCGACGGCTGGGAAAATACCATCGGTAAGGTGATCAACCAAGAGCTGCTTGAACGTGGTGATTTGCAACCAAAAGCCAGTGATAGCCGGGGCGATTTATTTGGTCTTAAGCTAAGCCTTAGTGAAATCGCATCTCCAAGCTACGCGCAAGATGAAGTGGCGCTGCGCATTGAAACAGAACAGCTGGAGCATCGTTTAGCGAATGCTAACACCGATCAACAAAGTGCTGAAAAGAGCTTAACCAATGCTCATGACTCGGTTAAGCAGTGCTTTGAACAAGTGCAACAAGCGAAGCAGCGTTTAGGTGAGTTAAGCAGTGAAGTTAACTTTGCTAAAGAGTCAAAACAGCGATTACTCCAAGCCAATAAAGAAAAGCTTACTCAGCGCCGTGATGCTGCGAGTATCGGCTTAAAAGAAGCCACCACTCAGGTCGATAAGCTTACGCACACTAAGCGCGAGGCGCTTAATGAGCTAAAAGATGATCATCAGGCACAGTTACTCGAGTTTAAGGCGGACTGGCAGCAAGAAATTGATGTACTCAGTGAGCAGATTCAAGAGCTGGAAACACAAATTGAACATAAGCGCGACACTAATCGGTCGCAAATAAAACAGCTGCAACAAGCCTTCGAGGCGGAGCTAGCCGATAAAGATATCGATCCCAAAACGATAGCCTCGCTTAAAGCGCGGATCAGTGAGCTAGAAGGTAATATTAGCCGTGTTCGTTCGCGTCAGGATGAGCTGCGAGAATACCGCAACTTTATTGACGTACAATGGCAAAAACTTCGCCCGCAATATCTCGAAAGTGAAGCCTCCCATAAGGCGAGCTTGCAAAGTTTAACCGCGCAGCTTAATCAACATAAAACCGAGTTTAATCAAGCGCAGCGCACATTAGAAGATAAGCGCAGCGAGCTCAAAGAAGCGATGGCTAAACTCAGTAAGCTGATGGACGCCTTGCAGCCCTTGGTGGCCAAGCTTACTCAACTGACCATTAATGCGGCATTGTCACGAGACTTACCACCGATTGTTGGTGATCAGAGTGAGCGCATTAGCCGCGCCAGTCAGGGCTTAGAACAACGCAACAAAACCCAAACCAGTCTTAAAGAGAAGCTCAATCAGTTTGAGTCACATTTGATTGTCGATGCGCAAAAACAGTTCCTCGACTTGATGACCAGTGAGCTATCGCGTCTTGATGAGCAGGCCGATATGCGTGAGCGTTTACCGATCTTTAGCGATCTATTACGGATCTTAGCCGATCAACAGCGTCAAATCCTCGAGCAGGGTGAAACCATCGGTGGTGATTTGCATAAGTTCTTTGTAGTATTTAGCGACATTAATCGCCGTATCTCTGGTCAATCAAAACGCTTAACCGCTGCGGTGGCCGATGATTTAGTGCTTGATGGTATTAATCGCTCTGAAGTTAAAATTATTTCCACCGTCGATGAGCTTAACTTCTGGGCACCGCTAAAACGTTTTGCTCAGTTGTATGAGCAGTGGCGTGATAGCGGAAAAGAACTGCCATCGGATGATTATATCGATGCCTTGAGTGACGTGGTTGACTTACTACGCAGTGATTCGAGTTATTCGATTGAATCATTGCTCCGTTTAGAGTTACATCTTAACGAAGGGGGCAATGATTTGGTGATCAAAAACGATCGTCAATTGCTCGAGTCTTCTTCGCACGGTATGGCGTACTTAATTCTGTGTAAGTTCTTGCTCGCCTTTACGCGTTTATTACGTGGTGACGCAAAAATCGTGGTCAACTGGCCAATTGATGAGATTGGCACCTTGGCTTATCACAATGTTGAGAAGCTATTTGATGCCTGTGATAGCAATGATATTAGCATTGTCGGTGCCTTCCCTAATCCAGAATCGGATGTGTTGACGCTGTTTAAGAATCGTTACTTAATCGACAAGCAAACTAAACGATTACAACGCATCGAACCTAAAGTAAATCGTATTGAAGCGAAAATTGCCGCCCAGCTGCAACAAGCTAGTGCAACCCAAGGAGTACGCTAATGATTGAACATGGCCCATTATTGGAAACCTTGCTCGCTGGGGTAAGCGTTTGTGAAGTTACCGACGCCGAGGCATTTCGCCGCCTACAAGATGAAGTGGTACGTGAAGAGCTTAATCACTTTCTCAGACCGCTCAATCGCCGTCTTGCGCAAAGCCAAGATGGCAGCGTGTTTTTTCTGGCGTACCAAGAGCTCAACAACGATGCACGCGAACATCTCTCAAAAGAATTCAAGCAAACCATTCAGTCACTATTGCCCTTGTTAGAATGGATGCAATTGGTGCAGGAATCGATGGGACGTGATGGTTCACTCAGCGCTGGCGACACCATCAAGTTTCAAGAATTTGCCCTGCGCACCGAAGATAACCAATCGCTGCGTCAGCGCTTTAATCAGTTGGCCAGTGATCGTTTCTTTAAATCCAATAGTGATAGCCTTGATCAACAGCTAAAGCAGGTGTTCAAGCGTTTAAAAGAAACCGGTTATTTGCATCAGCCCCATAAAGACCGTCAGTTTTACACCGTGACCGGCAAGATCGAGCAGCTTATTGAAATGGTACGCTTTATTAAAGACGAAGAGTCCTTGCCGCTCGATGATATGCCGCAACAAGAGTCGATGTTCTAATGGCTCGCGCAAAAAATAAAAAGGATCAAAGCCCGCAAAGCCGCTTGCATGCATTAGGTGTTGCGCGGCTTAATTTAATCGGTAAGCACAGCGAACAATTGATGGATGCCTACATCAAGGGCAACTTCGATGAGGCGAGTGTTAATGAGTCGGCCCTTGATAAATTGGTCAAGGCGCGATTGCTCCATCGCCCAGATGAAAACCAGCCACTATCACTGCGCCCGGATGTAAATAGCCTTATTGCTAGCCTGACTGAAGATGAACGAAAGCGCCAAATCAACGCCGATGTCGCGGGTCAGCTAGAGCAAATACGTACTCGAGTTAAGCATTTTAGTGATGCGCAATATCGTGGCGATTATGCGGCGAGTGAGCACCACTTTCAGCTATTAACTGAAAAAGTCCATGACATGACCGGGCAGTTTAGCGATGCCATCGCCAGCTTGTGGAATCGTCTGAACAGCGACTTTGGTTTTGTGAGTAACCTCGGCGAGAAAATTCGTGAAAATGAATTGGCGCAAAAACAATTACGTCGCTTGCTCGATGGTTTCGAATTAATCGATTTTCATGAGTTGATTGAATTAGCGCAAAGTAGCGGCCCGTTGCGAAAATTGTTGGTCAGTCAGTTGCAGGTGACTATTTCCGATAGCTCTAGCTCATTGCTTGAAGTGCAAAAACGGCTGGTGGAATTGATGGCGCGTTTTCGCCAACAACAAGAGCGCGCTCAGCTTATTACTAACATGGCGGCATTCTTAAAGCAGCATCCTAACTTTGAAGTGGGGGATTACCCTAACCGCTCGAACGTGCCTGAGTTGATTAATCACGCGGCGCCTATTATCGCCAGTGCCAGTGTGGCGCTCGATAAAGTGGGCGACCAACAAGTGCTGGGTGATATTGTGCGGAGCATCGATATCGTTAGCTCAAGCTATGTCGAGCCATTAGTGAGCGGTGGTGAATTTGATCTTGAGCAACTGCTCGCAATAGAAGCCAAGCATCAGCAACTCAAAGAAGATGTTGAAGGCTTCTTTCTTGCCGTCTTTGATCGAAGCGAACCGGCCAGCGCACTTGACTATTTAGATGAAAAACAGCTGCAATGGGATGGTGAAATGTGGTTGTTCCAAGTCATTGCGGAGCATGAGGGTTTGGCTTATCAGCTACGTCAGCGTTTCGACTTGGTTAAAGATAAGTCGTTTGAAAGTGACTTTAGCCATGTCGAAGTGATTGGTGATGTTACGCTTGGCGTCAATTTATAAGGAAGTTGCTCAATGGAAATCCTTAGCGCTGCCGCGATCATCGAACTCAATAAGGTGAAAAAACAGTTACTCACTCAGCCACGGGTCGGTGTTAACTGCAAAGCATCATGGTTTAAGGCGGTGCTTCGGTGGTGTGATGAGCATGAAATAGAATTGGGCACGCAAGAGTCGCGTCAGTTTTGGATCAGCCGCGCGGGGCTTTTGTCTATCGAGCATTGCTTGCAGTTACATGGTCAGGGGAACTTGGCCAGTCAAGTAGAAACACGCCTTGGCGAGCGCAGCACTGTCAGTTCATCGAATGAGAAAATAGCGCAGATAACCCCCATGCAATCAGCCGTGCTCTGTGCAAGTTGCGATTTAGGTCAGCGCCTCAATCAACAGCAATTTTTTAACTTAACGGATCCTCCAGCGCAGGTGAATGTTGAACTTGATTCTCGGCACATTGAGCTGAGCCATTATGACTACCTAGTGGTCATTGAAAACCGCGATAGTTTTAACGACTGGCATAGTTACCTGCCCTTTACACAGGGCTTGGCTAACGCGTTGGTGGTGTACCGCGGGCACGAAAAAGCACATAGCAAAGGGTGTAAGGCATTAAAAGCCCGCTGGCAACAGGCCAAAGGCGACAATGGGTTAGTCTATTTTGGTGATGCCGACATCGCAGGACTGGGGCTGGCAATGGCAGGTGAAGTGCCTTATCAGCATTTGTTATTGCCGTCATTATCCTCGCTGAAAGCGAATTTAGATCCGGCTCAAGTCAACGCTGAGTATGATTATTCTCGTCGCAACTTAAAAAACCAGCTGCTTAGGTCGTGGCTAGAAGTATACGAAGCACTCAATCAAAAAGCGGCGCTGCGCCAACAACATATGTACAACCTACCTTTGGTACTTTATTGATGAAAAACATTGAGTTTAAGATGACTTCGGCTGCGGATGTTGCTGCAGCGGTGCCATTGATGCATGCCTCGGGGCCTTATTCCTTCGACTATGTCTTTTGCAGCACGTATCAAACTCAGGGAACGGCTTACTTAGCCAAAGCCTTTGTTAAGTCGGACATTGAATTTTCCTATCGTCACCATCTGGGTTTATATTTGGATGGCGAGCTTGTCGCACTGGGTTGCATTAAGACGGCTAAACAAAATGTGAGCTTTATGCTTGCAGCGCTGAGGAGTTTTTTCACCCACTATTCATTTCTTAATGCATGTGGCGTGATATGGCGCGGCCTAAGAACTGAAGCGGTGATCCGTCCTCCAGCAAAAGGCGTAGCAGTGCTATGTAATCTCGGGGTTGATGCTTCCCAACGTGGTCAGGGGCTAGGCTCACTGTTGATTGCGGCGCTTGAACAGCGAGCTTTAGCGATGGGATATAGCACAGTAGAGCTTGATGTCGCCAAAAATAATCCTCAAGCTAAGGCACTGTATATACGATTGGGCTATGAGCTCAAGCATATCAATCACAGTAAGCTGCAGAGCAAATTTGGTTTTGTGCCCTCGCATACTCGCATGAATAAGACATTACGCTAGTAGAGCTATGGTGCTAATGTTATTCATCTACTGTTACACGCCGTTGTGCGATAATATTCCCCGTGGCCTAATCCCCAGCAAATAAAAACTCTAATGTGACGCTATTCTTTTGCTCGGTAACTGCATCGCAAAGCCAAATTATCACAATTCATAACAGCTCTTGGTGGATATAAAGAAGACAAACTATACTTGTTGAATTAGGCCAATGCCAAATTTTTAGATAATAAGCCTATGCTAAACAAACCCATTGTTAGATAATGACCACATTAGATCTTTGATAGTGAATCACCATGGCTCAGGCACCGTTTAAACCTAAGAAAAATAAACCGTTTAAGGAAGATGCTCAAATTGAAGCGTTGAAAGTACCACCACATTCGCTCGAAGCCGAGCAATCTGTGCTGGGCGGTCTAATGCTCGACAACGAAGCGTGGGATAAGGTGTCTGAGCTTGTCGTTGCAGACGATTTTTATCGTAAAGATCACCGCACCATCTTCCGCTTCATGCACACGCTAGTCGAAAGTGGCAACCCAATCGATTTGGTGACCTTGTCAGAAGCGCTAGAGCGTGAAAATGAATTAGAGTTGGTTGGTGGCTTCGCTTATATTGGCGAAATGGCTAAAAACACCCCAAGCGCCGCCAACATCGGCGCCTACGCGACCATCGTACGCGAGCGTGCCGTGGTTCGAGATATGATTGCAGTAGCCAATGATATCGCCGAAGCCGGGTTCGAACCTGAAGGACGTGATAGCGCACAATTACTCGACTTAGCAGAGAGTAAGGTGTTTAAAATTGCCGAGAGCCGCACCAATGCCAGCGACGGACCGAAGAATATAAAAGAGGTCTTGACCACAACCATCGATAAAATCGAAGATCTGTATAATAACCCCCATGATGGTATCACTGGTATTTCTAGCGGCTATGGCGATCTTGATAAGATGACCGCAGGCTTCCAACCCTCAGACCTTATCATTGTTGCGGCGCGTCCATCGATGGGTAAAACGACGTTCGCGATGAATATTGCTGAATATGCAGCGATGAATGAAGATAAACCGGTGATTATTTTCTCGCTGGAGATGCCGTCTGAATCAATTATGATGAGAATGTTGGCGTCGCTGGGCCGCGTCGATCAAACAAAAGTACGTACTGGCCAGTTAAATGATGATGATTGGGCGCGAGTGTCATCGACCATGGGTTTATTGCTCGAACAGGGCAAGATGTATATCGATGATTCATCAGGTTTAACGCCGACGGAAGTGCGTTCCCGTTCGCGCCGTATCGCGCGTGAACATGGCGGCGTGTCGTTGATTATGATTGATTACTTGCAGTTGATGCAAGTGCCGGGGCTGTCTGAAAACCGAACCTTAGAAATTGCCGAAATTTCTCGTTCTTTAAAGTCATTGGCTAAAGAATTGGAGTGTCCTGTCGTAGCGCTATCTCAGCTTAACCGTACGCTAGAGCAGCGTGCCGATAAGCGTCCAATCAACTCTGATTTACGTGAGTCGGGCGCCATCGAACAAGATGCTGATTTAATCATGTTTATTTATCGTGATGAAGTATATAACGATGACTCGGAAGATAAAGGCACCGCAGAAATTATTATCGGTAAACAGCGTAATGGTCCAATCGGTAAGTGTCGCCTGACCTTCCAAGGGCAGTTTTCACGTTTTGACAATTACTCTGGTCCTGCGTTTGATGATGAGTATTAGATGAGTACCGTTAGTGCGGCGATCAGTCGCCGAGCGGTTAAACACAACTTCGCTCGAATTAAGACTTTGGCACCAAATAGTAAGGTTATCGCAATTTTGAAGGCCAATGCTTATGGTCACGGCTTACTCGAAATGGCAAAAACCTTACCTGACTGTGACGCTATTGGTGTCGCACGGTTAGAGGAGGCATTAGCATTGCGAGCGGGCGGTATCGTCAAACCAATTCTATTGCTCGAAGGATTCTTTAAGCCAAGCGATATTCCCATTCTGGTGACCAATAACCTGCAGACCGTGGTCCATAGCCTAGAACAAGTAACGCACTTAGAGCACGCGGACTCACTCAACGGGCAGTTAACCGTATGGCTTAAAATTGACACTGGAATGAATCGTCTTGGCATCGCCAGTAAAGAATTTGAAGCGGTGGCCACTCGGCTTAACCAGATAGACTTTGTCGTCAAACCACTAAACTTTATGACGCACTTTGCCTGTGCCGATGATTTGTCTAATCCCTTTACCACAATTCAGGCGCAGCAGTTTTATCAGTTGGTCGACGGACTGGGCGGCGAGTTAACCCTTGCTAACTCTGCGGGGCTGTTAGCTTGGCCCCAGACACAAGCAGATTGGATCCGTCCAGGATTATTGTTATATGGCTGTTCGCCAATGACTGGCAGTGTCGGCAGCGATGATGGCTTCATTGCCGCAATGACTCTGTCGTCGAGTGTGATAGCGGTTAAATCTCTGCGTGCTGGAGATAAAGTCGGCTACGGCTCGAGCTGGACGGCTCCACAAGATACCACTTTAGCTATTGTCGCTATTGGTTATGGTGATGGTTACCCACGCCATGCTAAAGATGGTACGCCAGTATTAATCAATAACAATCGATATCCGATAGTCGGTCGCGTATCGATGGATATGATCACTGTTGACTTGGGTAAGGACTGTACTGAGGTTCAATGTGGCGATCAGGCCATCATGTGGGGACCTGATTTACCGGTGGAAGAAATAGCCCAATATGCCGATACAATTTGCTACGAGTTGATTTTGCAGCTAACCTCAAGGGTAAACATTCGTTTCACTGATTAAAATTGCTAACAGTGAAATTAAATAATATTAACGCGGTCTATCGTAATAATCCGCATATTTTGAGAGTCAAAATGAAAGTGTTAAAAAAATTAGTGATAACTGGCATCGTTGCCGCATTGTCTTTTGGAGCTATGGCCAGTGAACAGCAGCCGCATGCTCAGTTGAAAGCACAAGTATCTGATAAGCTTGGGCTTGAAGTGAGTCATGTTAAAGCATCAGCGATCGATGGCTTATTTGAAGTGATGACTGAACGCGGTATTTTCTACGTTTCGAGTGACGCTCGCTATATTGTGCGTGGTAATATTTACGACTCTCAAGAAGGCCTAACAAATATCACTGAATTGGCGATGGGCGAAATGCGTGTCGAGAAGTTAGCCGATTTTGAGGCATCGATGATCACCTATCCTGCCAAAAATGAAAAGTACAAGATCACCGTGTTTACTGATGTTGATTGTGGCTACTGCCGTAAGCTGCACGCGAATATGCCACAATACAATGAGCTTGGTATTACCGTACGTTACCTCGCATTCCCCCGTGGCGGCGAACGCTCTAAAGCGTGGAGCGACATGCAATCACTGTGGTGTAGTAAGGATCAACGTAAGGCCATGGATGACCTAAAAGCGGGTAGCAGCATCGCTAAATCGAGTTGTCCTAATCGCGTACCAGAGCATTACAATCTTGGTATTGAGTTTGGTGTAACCGGCACGCCGGCTATTATCCTCGACGATGGCACTATGGTCCCTGGTTATCAGGCGCCAGAACAATTACTAAATGCTTTAAAAGGCTAAGGCTTGATAACGGGAGGCTAGATTAACCTCCCGTTATCAACTTCACTTGGTTAAATTGTAGCTGTTCCGGTCTAAACCGTTTAATATATTTTACACACCTATCTTTTAGTTATCCTTCCCCTTTAATCCGTATAAACTTGCATTTTACTAGTGACTTAACTGCCTTTATTTTCTATAAATGTGTAATAAAATGACTTCTTATGGGTTATTTCGTTGTCCAAATGTAATTAATATGTTGAATTTTCTTGACTGGAACCGCTAAATGGCTTCTAATCGAAGCACAAAGTGATTAATATTTTGTTCGGTAGGGCTTAATGATCACCTGAACTAATCATTATTAAGGAATGTTTTATGTCGGACAATAGTCTTGCTAACGAAGCGCTAGAATTCTTAGCTAATAACCCTGAAATTGAAGCTGTCGATTTGCTTATCTCTGATCTTAATGCGGTGGCACGCGGCAAACGCATTGAACGCTCAAATCTAGAGAAAGTATACATTGAAGGTGTTAACCTTCCTTGCTCGGTGTTTTCGATGAATATCTTAGGGGACACCATCGAAGAATGTGGCTTGGGCCTTGAAGTCGGTGAACCTGACTTGGTATGCAAGCCCGTTGCAAATACCTTACATAAAGCGACTTGGCACTCTCGGCCGTCGGCGCAGATGTTAATGAGCATGTATAATAAAGACGGCAGTCCATTTCATGGCGACCCACGTCATATCCTAAACAGCGTCTACGACAAGTTTAAAGCGATGAAGCTGACCCCTGTTGTTGCCGTTGAACTAGAGTTTTACCTATTCGATAAGCAACGTGATACGCAAGGGCATATTCAGGCGCCAATTTCACCGAAAAGTGGCCTACGTGATAAGCATACCCAAGTGTATTCATTGGATACATTGAGTGAATACGGTGATTTCTTAGAAGATATCTCGCGGATCTGTGCTGAGCAGAATGTACCAGCCGATACGGCAGTAGCAGAGTGTGCGCCGGGTCAATTTGAAATTAACCTTAAGCATCAAGCCGATCCATTACTTGCCTGTGATAATGCAATCTTGTTAAAGCGCATTATTAAAGCGGTAGCCGATAAGCATGGTTTCGATGCGTCATTCATGGCCAAGCCGTACGGTCATGAGGCTGGTAGCGGTATGCATGTGCATGTCAGTCTCTATGACGAGAATAACAACAATGTGTTTGCCGATGAGAGCAAGGCGTATAGTCAGGTACTTGAGCATGCGATTGGCGGAATGCTCGCCCTAATGCCTTCATCAATGGCGCTGTTATGTCCTAATATCAATTCTTATCGTCGTTTCCAGCCGGAATTCTATGTCGCTACCAAACAAAATTGGGGCGTCGATAATCGCACCGTCGCACTACGTATCCCGTCGAGCGGCAAGAGCGCGACGCGTATCGAACATCGGATATCTGGCGCAGACGCTAATCCTTATTTGGTGATGAGCGTTATCTTGGCCTCGATGCATTATGGACTAGTCAATAAAATGGAACCTGCCTCACCAGCATCCGTAGGCAATGCGTTCAACGATAACACGCCGCAATTACCGACCGCTTTTGCTTTCTCGTTGTTAGAGTTTGCTAAAGACAATCCATTAACTGAATACTTGGGTAAAGAGTTTAGTGATATCTATCTAACTGCTAAACAAGCTGAATTGGTGCAATTTGAGTCGCATATTACCGACTTAGAAGTGCAGTGGTATTTAACAAACGTTTAATCGAAAAAGTTTAAGAATTAACGCGCTAATGCGTGGAGTTGAGGAAAATAATGGCTGCTGTATCACACACTACTTCGTTTTATGCCGCGAGTGCGCTAGATAAAACACAACGTCCGCAATTAACCCAAGATATCAGCTGTGATATTTGTATTATCGGTGCGGGTTTTACCGGACTTTCAAGTGCTATTCATTTAGCGGAGAAAGGCTTTAAGGTTGTTATCTTAGAAGGGAGTCGCATCGGTTTTGGTGCGTCGGGCCGTAATGGTGGCCAAATTGTTCATAGTTATTCACGTGATATGGATTTCATTGAAAAGCATTTTGGTAAACAAACCGGCGATAGCATGGGCGCGATGGCGTTTGAAGGCGCCAAGGTGTTGCGTCGTTTCGTCAACGATTACAACATCGATTGTGATTTAAAACCCGGTGGGATCTTTGCTGCCTGTACCCAGAAACAACTGGATGAGATGGCGAGTAAGAAGGCGCTGTGGGAAAGTTATGGGCATAGTGAACTGGAGTTATTTAACGAGAGTGAAATAAAGCAGCATATTGGTTCACAGAGATACGTTGGCGGTCTGTTCGATAAATCTGGTGGTCATTTTCATCCACTAAATCTTGCGCTTGGCGAAGCCGCTGCTTTTGAAAGCCTCGGTGGTCAAATCTTTGAAGACTCTAAAGTCGAGCAAGTGATCGAAGGGACTAAACCTAAACTTCTTACTGCAAATGGCAGCGTCAGTTGTGATTTTGTTATTGTTGCGGGTAACGCTTATCTTGGGGACTTAATTCCTAAGCTGGAAGCTAAGGCTATTCCTTGTGGTACCCAGATTGTCACGACGGCCCCATTATCAAAAGAGCAGCAACAAGATCTTTTACCTAGTGATCATTGTGTAGAAGATTGTAATTATTTACTCGACTACTTTCGTCTCAGTGGCGATGGGCGCTTAATTTATGGTGGCGGTGTTACCTATGGTGCACGTGAGCCTAGTAAAATCGAAGCGATGATCACCCCAAACATGCTCAAGACATTTCCTCAGTTGCAAGGGGTTAAGATTGATCACGCATGGACTGGAAACTTCTTATTGACGTTAATGCGCTTACCACAATTTGGTCGTATTGGTAGCAATATCTATTATATGCAAGGCTATAGTGGTCATGGTGTTACCTCATCGCACTTGGCTGGCAAGTTAGTTAGTGAAATTATCACGGGTCAAGCAGAGCGCTTCGATGTGATGGCAAGCTTACCGCAATACCCTTTCCCTGGTGGGAAATTATTGCGGGTACCTTATACCGCGATGGGCGCGTGGTTCTACAATGTGCGCGACAAACTTGGTTTGTAACTAACACACCACAGATGGCGCTAGAGTTTACTAGCGCCAATCATCACTGAAACTAAAAATAATTAGGGACCTATTATGTCTTCCCAAGCAGTATCCCCTACCCAAAAACTAGGGCTAGTAGACACCTCTAGTCCAATGAAATCATTGGCTTTTTATGGTGCGATTATGGCTGTATTCGCATTCACTTCGACCCTGCATACAACGGGTGAGCCCTACGGTGCTATTAGTTTATTGCCGGTGGTAATGATCTTGTTTACCGCACTATTAACCAGAAAAGCACTGGAAGCTATATTCGCGGGCATTATAGGCGGCTTGCTGATCCTCGATCCAACGAGTCTTTTCTCAAGCCTCGGTGAGATATCAACCAAGGTGATGATGGATGAAACTATCGCGTGGATTATCTTAGTCTGTGGCCTAATGGGCGGTTTGATCACCATGTTAGAACGTGGTGGTAGCGTGCTGAGTTTTGGTGAATTTCTGGCTGGTCGCATCAAGTCAAAACGCGGCACCATGGTTACAACAGGAGTCTTAGGCTTGATGGTGTTTATCGATGATTACCTTAATTCGTTGGCAGTGTCGGCGTCCATGAAAAGCTTAACCGATCGTTTTCATATCTCTCGTGAAAAACTGGCATTCTTAGTCGACTCGACCGCTGCACCCGTGTGTATTTTGGTTCCTGTCTCAACCTGGGCGGTGTATTTTGCGGCATTGCTCGAAGAGAATGGCGCGGTGCCCGAAGGAAAGGGAATGTCACTGTATATCGAAGCGATCCCGTATATGGCATATGGTTGGGCGGCGTTATTGGTGGTTTGGCTGGTGGCGATGGGATATTTGAAAGATATTGGCCCGATGAAGGAAGCTGAAGAGCGAGCGCAAAAAGGTCAACCAGTGCCTGATGGTATAGAGCAAGATGGTTTCGATGTCTCAAATATGCCCAAAACGAATCCTCTTATGGGGTTGTTAAATTTCTTCCTACCGATGGCCGTATTAGTTGGTGCGAGCGTTTATTATGAAATAGACTTATTACTCGGCGCGTTGGTCGCTTCATTGTTTACCATGGTGTTTTACTTTGCTCAGCGTTTGCTTAGTTTCGAACAATTGGTTGAGTCTATGCTCGATGGCTTTAAGGTGATGTTACATCCGATTGCTGTGGTCTGTGCTGGCTTTATGGTTAAGGAAGTCAACGATCAGCTTGGCATGACACCTTATATCATTGATGCTGTCACTCCGTATGTTACCGCCGAACTGTTACCTGCGGTCGTCTTTGTCGTGATGGCGGGAATCGTCTTTGCGACAGGCTCTAGCTGGGGCGTCTTTGTGGTATCGTTGCCGATTGTTATTCCAATGGCCATCACCTTTAATGTCTCTATGCCATTGATGGTCGGTGCCTTATTATCTGCGTCAGCTTTTGGTTCGCACTCTTGTTTCTACAGTGATTCCACCGTGCTATCGGCTCAAGGCTCTGGTTGTACGCCGATGCAACATGCGTTAACTCAGCTACCTTATGCGCTTATTGGCGCGGTACTGGCCTTTATCTCTTTACTCGTTCTAGGTTACGCCGTCGCGTAATAGCTCGCTTAGGAAACTTAGCGATTTTCCCTTGGGCGGTGCCACAACACCGCTCCTTTTTTAATCCAACTCTAACTCGATATTGGTACACCCCTTCGCACAGTTGACATAAGCGATACCATCTTTAGCCGGAATAAGCTTGAGGCGTTGTTGGCAATGCTCACAATTTACCGTTTCGCCAGCCATTACCTTCTTTAGCATTCTCTTTTGCGCGTGAAACGAATTGGCGGCTTTCTTGTTTAACGTCGAAAAGTCTATCTTAGTCATAATAGCTACTATCTTATTTTTGGTGAGGCAACAGTATACCTTTGAATCTTCTATAGATGAAACAGAGTGCGATATTGTTCATGCTTTTAGTGGATGCGGCTAGTTAACCAAATCATTTATGCTAGATTATGGTGATATTTTAAATGGCAGAGAAGCTTATGACGGTATTTAACATCGGTTCGATCAATATTGATCACGTTTATCAAGTGGAACACTTCGTCAGACCGGGGGAAACACTGACCTCCAATCATTATCAAAAAGTGCTGGGTGGCAAAGGTGCTAATCAATCTATAGCATTGGCCAAGGCTAATGCTCAGGTTATGCATGTCGGCGCTATCGGAGCGGGTGACGCTGATTTATTGAGCCAGTTGCAAGAAGGCGGCGTCGACACCACTCATATCGCGAAAACATCCCATGCGACTGGGCATGCGATAATTCAGGTCAACCAAGAGGCTGAAAACGCTATAGTGCTATTTGCTGGGGCCAACCATGCCATTAGCCAAGTGCAAATCGAGCAGATGCTTACACAAGCAAAACCTGATGATTGGGTGTTATTGCAAAACGAAACCAACTATATCGATGAGTCGATTGCACAGACTAAAGCGCATAAACTGCTAGTGGCTTTTAATCCTGCTCCGATGGATAAAGCAGTGGTTGAGCGTGTTATTTCGCACATTGACCTATTGATTGTTAATGAAGTTGAAGCGATGGACTTGTTTGAAGTCGATAGCGTTGAGCAAGCACAGCAACAATTTATTGTGCAATATCCTAAACTCAACGTCATTTTAACTTTGGGTGCTCAAGGCGTCCGTTACCTTAGCGAGCAAGAAGTAGTGGAGGTTGCCGCTTTTAACGTCGAGGCTGTTGATACCACTGCTGCTGGCGATACCTTCATTGGTTTTTGCCTTGCCGGTTTGATGGAACAATTACCGATTGAGCAAATATTACAACGAGCCTGCGCTGCATCTGCAATCTGTGTTACTCAACACGGCGCCAGTATCTCTATTCCTTCTCTTGCGCAAGTTAATCAATTTCTGGAGCAACACTAATGTCACGTAAAATAATTATAGATACCGATCCGGGCATCGATGATGCAATGGCCATTTGCCTCGCCTTTAATTCGCCGCAACTCGATGTATTAGCGCTAACGACCACCTTTGGTAATGTATCGGTTGACATGGCAACCGATAACGCGCTGATCTTAACTGAGCTAGCAGAGGTGGATGTACCTGTTGCCAAGGGCGTGGCAGTGCCATTAGAAATGACCCCATTGCCACATCCTGATTTCGTTCACGGAAAAGACGGTTTTGGTAACATTAACTGGCCAGCATCGACGCGCCAAGCCGATGAACGCAGCGCAGCACAAATGATTGTTGATTTGGTGCATGCTAATCCAAATGAAGTAGCCATTATCGCTCTCGGCCCATTGGGAAATCTTGCCAAGGCTATAGCGTTAGATCCAAGCATTGTAGCCTTGGTTGACGAAGTGATTTTAATGGGCGGCGCAGCGACAGAAGCAGGTAATGTTACCCCCGTCGCTGAAGCGAATATTATTAACGATCCCCATGCGGCAGACATCGTGTTTGGTGCTAATTGGAAAGTCACCATGGTTGGCCTGGATGTTACGCATCAAGTACTGATGAACGATCAATTCCTTGAGCATATTCGTGATAACGACCAGCAGCACGGCGATTTCTTGTACCGTGCAACTCAATACTATTTCGATTTTTATCGCCAGGCATGCGAAATCGATGGCTGTTATGTGCATGACGCGTCCACTATTGTTTATGCCATTGAGCCGGATATTTTTACCACAGAACCAGGTGTCGTACGCGTATCTACCACCGGCGTAGGCATAGGACAAACTATCGTGGCTAACCCTAACAAAAAATTTGCGCTCGACTATTGGCAAGGTAGGCCGATAAGTAATATTTGTATCGGCGTTGATAGCGAACGCATGCTTGAGTTAATCGCTGGAGCATTTGCACAAAGCTAACCATATAGGGTTCGCTGTGCTATTGTGCAGCGAACTGCTTTTATTGAGAGACCGTTACGTGACCCCAACTATTAAACGCCGCGCGGCAGGCGAATCATCCCATCTTGATTTTATAAACCAACCATTATTACAGCGAATTTATGCCAGTCGCGGTATTAGTCATGCCAAAGAGTTGGAATATCAGCTTAAGAACCTGCTGCCACCTAATACCTTAAAGGGTAGTGATAAAGCAGCTGCCTTATTACTTGAGGCGATAAAGGCGGGTAAAAAAATTACCATCGTTGGCGATTTCGATGCCGATGGTGCTACTTCCACTGCCTTATCTCTGCTTACGTTAAGACGCTTCGGCGCGACAAATGTTGATTACATCGTGCCTAACCGTTTCGATTTTGGCTATGGCCTATCGACCCCGATTGTCGATGTTGCGCACGCCCAAGGCACCGAATTTATTATGACGGTGGACAATGGTATCTCATCGATTGATGGAGTGGCGCGGGCAAAAGAGTTAGGCATGACGGTGGTGGTTACCGATCATCATTTAGCGGGCGAGTCTTTACCGATTGCCGATGCTATCGTTAACCCTAACCAGCCAGACTGTACCTTTGCCAGTAAAAACCTAGCGGGTGTTGGCGTCGCGTTCTATGTGATGCTCGCGCTGCGCGCGTTGATGCGTACACAAGACTATTTCGCTCAAACGGGGATCAAAGAGCCGAATATGGCGGAGTTTCTCGATATTGTTGCGCTGGGCACCGTGGCCGATGTTGTACCATTGGACAACAATAATCGCATATTGGTCGAACAAGGCATTAACAGAATTAAAGCCGGGCGCTGTCGGGTTGGTATCGTAGCCTTGTTGGAGATTGCCAAGCGCAACGTTTCTCGCTGCGTCGCTTCGGACATGGGCTTTGCGATTGGCCCTCGCCTAAATGCAGCAGGACGTTTGGATGATATGTCTCTGGGGATTGAATGTTTGGTAACTGATAATTATCAACATGCCCGAGAAATAGCCGTCGAGCTCGATGACTTCAATAAAGACCGCCGCCAAATTGAAGCGGGGATGCAAAAAGAAGCGCTCGATATCATCGAAAAGCTACCGTTTAGCCAAGGGGATGGCGACATTCCCTATGCCTTTGCGTTGTTCCACCCCGAGTGGCATCAAGGTGTGAGTGGCATTGTTGCCTCGCGCATCAAAGAGAAGTTTCACCGCCCGGTGATTGTGTTTGCCGATAGCGGCGACGGTGAGCTTAAGGGGTCGGGCCGTTCGATTGAAGGCTTACACCTTCGTGATTTGTTAGAGCGGATTAATACGCTGGCACCTGGCGTGATCATCAAGTTTGGTGGGCATGCCATGGCGGCTGGGTTGTCGATTAAGCAACAGCATTATGAGCTGTTTTCGCAGATGTTTGGAGAACTTGCCCAATTGATGCTTAGTGAAGATCAGCTCAGTGGTAAAATATTGAGTGATGGCGAGCTAACAGGGGCAGAGTTTACTCTCGATTTAGCCGCGCAGCTGCGTGATGGCGGCCCTTGGGGGCAAGGTTTTCCTGAGCCATGTTTCGACGGTAAATTTCGTATCGTACAACAGCGTATCGTCGGTGAGAAACATTTAAAGTTGGTACTATCACCAGAGCATTCTAATACGGTGATCGATGCCATCGCGTTTAACGTCGATACGCAAGTATGGCCGGATCCCAATATCGAATGGGCGCATCTCGCGTATAAACTCGATATTAATGAATTTAGAAATAAGCTGTCATTGCAGTTGATGGTGGAAAATATAGCACCACTATAAATTAGGTCATAATAGTCGATGTATACTCATGACCATTGGAAATGATCAAATAATTATCACTGGTAAAGAGGGTAAAGCAGGGCAAGCGCATTATAATTTAGATATCGGCACATATTACGTAAACTCGCTGTGAATATATCCATATACGCTCAATTTTTCGTCCATGAAAAATACGGTTTACTTCACATATACCGATATCCTTGT
>Ga0209395_1002511_pt1 | contig 23830 bp, 20 predicted proteins | sample GOMGulsemesocosm_3_FD_184635 | JGI IMG/M metagenome (GOLD analysis project Ga0209395, IMG submission 184635) | Methane-oxidizing microbial communities from mesocosms in the Gulf of Mexico - GOM9D Gulf of Mexico (SPAdes) (version 2) | ecosystem: Environmental > Aquatic > Marine > Cold seeps... | reverse complement strand
TCAGCCAGAATATACCTTCAATTATTTTTACCGGTAAACTCGATGATAACTTCCGTAAAACCATATATACCAAAGGTATTGTTGATTATGTTTTAAAGGAGGGGCCTACCAATGTTGAGTATGTAGTTTCCTTGCTCTGTCAGTTAATGCGTAATAGTAAACTTGAAGTATTAGTGGTTGATGATTCGCAAAGTGTGCGCTCGTATATTAAACACCTGTTAGTTATTTACCAGTTTAATGTGATTGAAGCCGTAGATGGTATTGATGCCTTAGCTAAGCTAAAAGATAACCCTAATATTAGCTTGGTATTAACGGACTTTAATATGCCTAATATGGATGGATTAGAGTTAACTAAACAACTTAGGCAACAATATAGCAGTCAGCAGATGGCCATAATAGGTATGTCGTCATTTGGCAATAATCAACTTTCTGCACACTTCTTGAAACTAGGCGGTAGTGACTTTATTACTAAACCCTTTTTAGAGGAAGAGTTCTTTTGCCGTATCAACCAAAATATGGAATTGCTCGAGCATATTAAGCAACTAAAATTCTTAGCAACTAGAGATTATTTAACTGGATTGTTTAATCGTCGACATTTTTTCGAAGTTGGAGATGTGACTTTCTCTTGCTGTAAAAAGAAAGGGTTAGCGGTAGGCATCGCGTTATTAGATATCGATCATTTCAAAAAAGTAAATGATAATTATGGGCATGATGCAGGTGATATTGTATTGCGTCAGTTAGGTGATATGTTAAGCGAGTTATTTGAAGGCAACAAAGTAAAATATGATGTTGTTGCACGCTATGGTGGCGAGGAGTTTTGCTTTTTATTAGTGTGTAAAACTTATGCTGAAATAGAGGATAAATTATCTATTTTACGCCAACGTATTGAAGATGATATCTATGTGCTTGATGATGGTTTTGAATTAAAGTCAACTGCAAGTATTGGCTTGTTTACTGGTGACAGTGATGATGTCGAAGCAGCATTAACGATTGCTGATAAAGCGTTATATCAAGCAAAAGAAAATGGTCGAAACCAAGTCGTTGTTATAAATAAAATGACTTGAACTACTGACTGTTAATGGGGCAGCAAAGTGAGAAAAGTTTTTTATCTTGCCAACGTAACATAGTCAAACTGTTTCCCCACACACAACCCGTATCAAGTGCATACAGCCCCTGTTTATCTACCTTACCTAAAAGCGCAGCCCAATGTCCAAATAGGATAGGGGTTGAATTATCTACTCCCTTTATTTCAAACCAAGGACGCATGATGGTGTTATCTGTCTGCTCTGGGCCAAGTTTGTTTTTAAACTCTAAGGATCCATCTAAAAAGCAGTAACGCATACGTGTAAAAGCATTAATGATAAAACGTAAGCGAGCTTCACCTGTTAGGCTATCGCACCAGCTATTAGGTTGATTTCCATACATATTTTCTAACAATTGCTTGAATTTCTCGCTATGTAGTACAGCCTCAACTTCAAGTGCTAATGTTTCAGCTTGTTTGATTGTCCATTGTGGTGAAATGCCTGCGTGGACCATCACAAAATCAAACTCTGGATGGCGCAAAAAAAGAGGAAACGCACGCAACCAGTGTAATAACTCATCACAATCGGGGGCTGCTAACAGAGCGTCTAGTTGGTCATTTTCTTTCGCTTGGTGAATACCTTGCCAAATCGCGAGTAGATGTAAGTCGTGATTGCCTAAAATAACGCTAGCGCTAGTACCTAGACTTTTTACAAAACGTAACGTTTCAAGTGACTTTGGTCCTCGGGCGACTAAGTCTCCGGTTATCCAAAGTTCATCTTTTTTTGCGTCAAAGTTGGCTAATTTAAGTAGCTGTTGCAGTTCATCACAACAGCCTTGAATATCACCAACAATATAGGTTGCCATTAGTCTTGTTGTGCCTGTTTCTCTTTTCTGTCAAAGACGTAGTTAGCTAAACGAACGTACTCTTCAACGGTGATATTTTCAGCACGTTTTGTATGGTCAACGTCTAATGCTTTTAGTTCTTCTACATCGAGGATTTCACGTAAACCATTGCGGATTGTTTTACGACGCTGATTAAAAGCCATTGAGCAGACTTGATTTAATGACTTCAGGCTCTTAGCAATAAACGGAGGAACATCATATGGCTCTAAACGTACTACTGCAGAGTCAACCTTAGGTGCAGGAATAAAGGCTGTAGGTGGTACTTCTAATACTGGAATAACCTTACAGTAATATTGTGCCATTACTGTTAGACGCCCATATGCTTTACAGTTTGGACCTGCGCAAAGACGGTTTACTACCTCTTTTTGTAACATAAAGTGCATGTCTTTAATTTTGGTTGCAAACTCAAACAGGTGAAACATTAGTGGTGTTGAGATGTTGTATGGCAGGTTACCAAATACACGCAGTTGCTTCTCTTCACTTGCTAGCTGTCCAAAATCAAACTGCATTGCATCGGCTTGTGTTATGTTAAGTTTGTCTTTTAATGTTGGGTGTTTTGCTAAGCGTTCAGCCAGATCTCTATCAAGCTCTACTACGTTCAAGCAATTAACTTTACTTGCAACAGGCTCAGTTAACGCACCTAAACCGGGGCCTATCTCTACAATGTTATCATCGGGTTGTGGTGCAATAGCCGCTACAATCGAGTCGATGATGTAATCATCGTGTAAAAAGTTTTGTCCAAAGCGTTTACGGGCTGTATGGCCTAAGTGTGTTTTATCGTTCATAATCTTCTCTGTTTTAAGTATCTACTCAGGCCGTTGCAATTTAAGCCTATTTCTTCGTTAAAAATGCTCGTTTAAACGACTAAACTGCGCTTTTTCGCCTTGAACTAGGCATAAATGGCTTAGCCCTGAGCATATACTGTCTATATTTTTAATACCCTAAATTACTTTTAGGAGTAGTTTTTAGTTGTTTAGTTTGTTTTGCTGGCTCGTTGCCATGATAATCGCTTCTTTTACTGCGCACAGTAAACTGCCTGCATCTGCTTTACCTGACCCAGCTAAATCAATGGCTGTCCCGTGATCAACCGAGGTGCGAATGTAAGGCAACCCTAAGGTAATATTAACCGCTTTACCAAATCCTTTATATTTAAGCACCGGTAAGCCTTGATCATGATACATCGCAAGTACAGCATCAGCATCTTCAAGGTATTTTTCTTGGAACAGGGTATCTGCTGGCAAGGGACCGATCAAATCAATCCCTTGTGAACGCAATTTTTCAAGCGCGGGTTCAATGGTATCAATCTCTTCTCGGCCCATATGGCCACCTTCACCTGCATGTGGATTTAACCCGCATACGTAGATACGAGGTTTTTTAATGGCATATTTAACCTGTAATTCTCTATTTAAAATATTAATTATGCTGTTAAGACGATCTTCTGTAATTGCATCTGAAATATCTTTAAGTGGTAAGTGAGTTGTTACTAAAGCAACACGTAACCCCGTTGTTGCTAGCATCATTACCACTAAGTCTGTGTTTGATTGCTCAGCAAAAAACTCGGTATGACCACTAAAAGTTATGCCGGCTTCATTAATAATGCCTTTATGGACAGGTGCTGTCACAACCGCTGAAAACTCACCCGATAAACAACCATCATTTGCATAACTCAGGGTATCAAGCACATATTGTGCATTAGCCTTATCAAGTTTACCGGCTTCTGAAACTGTGTTAAGCGCTAAGTGAGCTACGATTAAAACACCTATTTGGCAAGTTTCAACAGGCTTTGAATTGTCATAATCAACGAGTTGAATGTTAAGGTTTAACTGTTTAATACGTGTTGCTAATAGCGCTTTATCACAGCAGATTATAAGTGGCACAGGCCATGACTTATCGGCTAATTGCGTAATGATATCAGCGCCAATACCGCTAGGTTCTCCCGCAGTAATAATTATTGGTTTGATAGTGCCACGTTCAGCCATATTATTTTTCATCCATAATATAAGCGGGGTTATTAATTTTAATATACGCTTCTTGACGGATCTCATTCATCCAAGCATAAACTTCTGCTGGGAAACGTTGTTTAAATAACATGCCGTAGGCTTTCTGTTTAGTTGCATCTTCCGTTGTATCAGACTCACGCTTTTCCATTACTTGCAGAATATGCCAGCCATGCATGGTACGGAAGGGCTCACTAATTTCACCAATGGGCATTGAAAGTGATAAATCTTTGAACTCAGGTACATACATGCTTGGATCTGCCCAACCTAAATCACCGCCCTTGACCGCTGAGCCTGGATCTTGTGAGTTTGCTAGTGCAAGTTCGTCAAATGTTTTTGTGCCTTCTAAAATCTCATTACGGAATTTTGTTAATAACTGCTCCGCTTTCTCGTCACTTAAAATAATGTTTGATTTAATCAAAATGTGGCGGGCTTTTACCTCTACAGTCATTACATTTTTAGATCCTTTTTTGTCTAATACTTTAATAAGGTGAACTCCCATATTGGTTTGGAAAGGACCAATTAGATCGCCTTTTTTAGTTTTTTGATCATCAAATACATTAGCAAAGAGAGTTGGAATCTCATCTATGGTGCGCCAGCCCCAGTCTCCACCTTCAAGTGCTTTAGGCCCTTGTGAGTATTCCATTGCTAATGTTTGAAAATCAGTGCCACTATTTATTTTTGCCGCTATTTTGTTACTTTTTTCGAGCATCGCTTGTTGTTTATCTTGCGCAGCATCTTTATTTATTTTAAGCATGATATGTGCAAAATGGAACTTAGTGGTTTTTTCACCCTGCTCATTAAGACGCTTTACCATCTGTTGAACTTCTTGATCTGAGATATTAATGCGTCGACGAACTTGTATCTGACGAATCTCATTAATAGTTAATTCATCACGAATCATATCAATATAAGCGGGGTAACTGTCACCACGCGCATCTACTTTTTGTTTTAGCTGTGTCAGTGTTAAACCATCATCTTTTGCAATCTGCTGTAGCGTTTGATCAAGTTGTGCATCATTAATACGTAAACCTATACGATCAGCTATTTGTAGTTGTAAACGATCAGTGATTAACTTATCAAGTATCTGTTTTTGGAACTCACCATCGGCAGGCAACGCTTGGCCATTTTTTGTGTAGCGACTAACAATATCTTTTTGCATTCGCGTAATATCACTGCTTAGGATAACCTCTTGGTTAACCACTGCTTCAATTTTATCAAGCTGTTTATTTTGTGCACTAACCATTGCTGAAGGCAAGAGTAGCGAAACACAAATAAAAGGTAACAGTATTTTGTTCAGTAGTTTCATTATTTTTCCGTTATTGTAAATAGAAAGGGCGGCCGTAATCGAAAAGCCCTTGATCGCCTTCGCTAAATCCGACGCCACCAAGCCCCATAAGTTCAAAAGTTAATTTAATAGTTTGTTCTGTTTCAATATTCTCGGCTATGTCACCAATATCATCGTAGTAGGGTAACATATGCCTATCATAGGAGAAGCCTATAGCCCAACAACAGGATTGGTATTTAAAACCAACAATACTTTCATAGGATTGATTGTACTCTAAATCATGGTAATAACTTGCAAATGTGGTCCATTGGTCATTGATAGACCAGTTCATTTTTGCACCTAGTTGATTTACTAAACCTTTGGCGTTAAGGGTCCAATCACTCTCTTCAGGAATCGCAATATAGCGGTAGTTTATTTGCGTAAAAGTATTGTGCATCCAGCGTTTTTCTAAGGTCGAGTTACCACGCAGGATTTTATTATTATCTGTGTCCCACTCCAGGCCTGCATGAAAGAAATAACTATTTTCAAAGTTCATATCAAACTGTCCAATCATTGATGAACGTGTATCGTTGATTACCTGATCGCTATTTTGTGGTAGATAAGTTTCGGAAGGGGTCAAATAAAAATTTTGTCCGATAGCGACACGCATTCTCTCCTTGCCCTGTGAGTTTAAGAAACCACTTGAAACACCTAGTGTGATCTGGTTTGCATCTGCTATACGATCATATCCTGAATAACGATTATCTCGGAAAAGCCCATAATAATCCTGTTGTAAACTTGCGCTATCGTAAATACCAATTGCAGATTGATCTTGATAAGGAACATATAGGTATTGAACTTGTGGCACTAATGTCTGACGGTATCCAGAACCCATAAACGAAAAGTCACGTTCAAAATTAATGCCTGAATGAATTTTGAACGAAGGAATGTAACGGTTAGCACTTGTTTCTAGATCATTGTACCAGTCTTTTCCTTCCCCATAGAATGCACTCTCTGGGATTTGTTGATCATAAAAACTAAGCATATATTTTAGTTCTGTATTAATAAACATTGAATTGTAATATAGCGGCAGAGAAAGCTTAGGCTCTAAATGGATTCGCGTTCCCGTATAAACCGCTTCATCTTCATGATCGAACTTTGTTACTTCGGAGTAAAAATCTAGTTGTAGACTTTTCCAATTAAGGGGTTGGTAAGCATTAAAGGCAACCTTAGGCATTACCTTATGAGGAGTATCACCGTCGCCTAAAATTTGGAAAGAGCGTACTTCAAGTTCACCGTTCCAACTTTCTTGACGATACTTTAAACTCGCTGTTTGTAATAATTGGTTATCACTACGATCACCATACGGTGTATCTAAGTCACTGAAGTAGTAGTCATCACTTACTTTGTTGTAACGAACATTTAAGTTCCAATGCGTTGCAAAACTTGCATTATGATCCCAATGGTAAAGGTAACGATCACCACCGCGTAATTTATCATCTGCCAAGTATTCTGCTTGTACGTTACCTGCACCTGCATCTAATAGATAACGGTATTCGCCGGCTATTTTTGTACCACGATTTTGCATATATGTCGGGGTAATAGTCGCATCCATATTAGGTGCTATATTGATATACAATGGCTGAGTAACGCTTAAACCATTTGTATCAGCGTACTCATATTTTGGAAATAACAATCCTGTTTTACGTTTGTCCGTTAAAGGGTAAGTGACATATGGAAAATAAAATACAGGGATATCTTTCACGCGTAAAACAGCGTTATAAGCACTACCGACCTCTTGTGCATTGTCGATATATAAGGTGCTTGCATCGATTACCCAAGTCGTGTCTTGTGGAGGACAAGCAGTATAACTAGAGGCATTTAGTTCATAAACATCGGCACCGTTGTCGTGAATAATATCTGCGCTTCCACGACCACCACGGCCGTGAAACTGATAATCTGCTTGGTACAGAGTACTCTGATCATTTTTAAAATTCGTTTCGATGCTGTCTGAGTTAAGTGTTATTTCACCGTTAATAAAACTGACATTACCCTCTGCGGTTGCTCGTTCATCATCGGAAAAGTAGGTGATTTTATCGGCAAAGAGGCGTTTATCACCTTGCTGTAGTTGCACATCATCTTGATAAGTTAATTGCTTTGTTGAACCATACAGGGTGAATGCATCAATATTAACGGGGATCTGCTCATTAGGTTCTGAATTAGTACTAGGAACTCGCTGAGGAACGCCGTTATAACACTGTTGGAAAAAGTATTCAGTAGAGCGGGGGGCAATTATTTCATCTTCAGTGAGATCATCTGCGTCTTTTATTGGCTGAAAGGTTTGTTGCTCTGCAATACTTTTAGAAAGTGGTAACAGAAGTAATAACCAAGGGAATTTTTTGAACATTAACCACTCTCAAAAGTTGCTTAGAATAATGATGACGATACCGAAGGCGCTAAGCATAAAAATAGTTTAAGAATATCAGCAAACCGGTATACGCTCCAATTTTTGATAGCATTTTTAAATAAATCTTTTAATTTAAACTAAAAAATTGGCAAATTGACTGATAGTTGGTCAAAATGGTGAAAATATCTTATTTAAAATTAAAGGTCTGAAAGTTTATGCGAGTTTGGGGAAAAATACTGGGTGGTTTTTTCGGTTTCATGTTTGGCCATATTTTTGGCATGTTATTAGGTATTTGGTTAGGCCATCGTTTTGATCGCGCACGTGCAATCAATTTCAATGTACAAAACGGCCTATTTGGTAATAGCGCGACTAGCCAACAGAAACAAAAGTTATTTTTTGATGCTACTTTTTCGGTAATGGGTCATGTTGCAAAAGCAAAAGGGCAGATAACCCAAACTGACATTCAAGTCGCTAATGCTTATATGGACCAGATGCGTTTGCAGGGCGAAGCTCGTTCGCAGGCTCAAAGTGCTTTTGCTTTAGGGAAGAATCCCGACTTTCCATTACAGGAAACGTTAAGCGAATTTGCGAAGATGGTCCGTGGTGATCGTAATGTGCTGCAGATGTTTCTGGGTATTCAAGTGCAAGTTGCATTTTCAGATGGGCATATCGATGATAACGAAAAATCGATTCTTTATACCATCGCCGAGCAACTTGGTTTTACTCGACTTGAGTTAGATCGTTTATTACAGATGATCGAAGGGCAACAACACTTCCATCAAGGCCAGCAACAACAGCAACAACAAGCAAGTGCGGATGACGCTTATAAAATTTTAGGTGTTGATGAAAGCGCAACAGATAAAGAGGTTAAACGTGCTTATCGTAAATTGATGAGCCAAAACCACCCTGACAAACTTGCGTCAAAAGGCTTGCCAGAAGAGATGATGAATCTCGCTAAAGAGAAAGCGCAAGATATTCAAAAAGCGTATGAGACTCTACGTAAAGAGCGCGGTTTTAAATAATGCTTTTTTCCCTATTGCAACGCTATAGCTTGAAGGTTACTTTTGCTCTGGCGTTGTTATTAGGGTTACAGGTTCCGCATTTTTTATCCCTCTATGAAACACGCCTAGATGCACATTATCAAGAATCGTCCTCTCAACTAGAGCAGTATCAGAAACTTGCTGATTTGATGTTTGCTGGAGATCTTGATGCTTTAATTGAAGAGCATAGGAATAGCAAGATCGCACTATTTAGAGCAGAAACAAAGATACTTGAGAAACTCATTCTGCGCGCTAGGTTTTTACAGGATCAAAAGAGTAGTTTACAAGGTGGCTTAATTAAACGTTATAGCTTTTTAGCTAGCCAACTTAATCAACCGCTGTTTATTGAGACACAAAAAAACTATCAAGCTAATGTGGTATTAAACAAAGAAGCGATTATTGTTGGTTTAATTATCGCTACATTAACCACGTTACTATTAGAGTTAATCTTGCTGTTATCTCCGTTATTATTAATAAAATGTAAACAACTAGGGTTACAAAAATCAATTAATTAGCCTGTTTTACATTTATCGCTTTAAATCTGCGCCGACTCCATTATGATGACTGCTTTATTTTAGACTTTTAAATTGGAGCTTAATTCATGTCTACATTTGCCCTTGCTTTTGGTACTGCTACTAAAAACCGTGACCAAAAAATTATCGAAGCCTTTTTCCCTAACCCTCTTTTAAACCCAAGTGAAGATCTTGTTGCTGTTGTTGGCGCGCTTGTTGGTTACCAAGGTGGAAATGCGACACTTGAAGTAACAACAGAAGTTGCAGAGCAACTAAGTGCTGCATTTAATGGCGCAGATGAGACTGCCAATGCTGATTTTGCAACGGCAGCTGCTAAATCAGCTCAGCCACTTGTATTAACTATTCTAGCAAACGATGAAGCGCCAGCGACCGTTGCTGAAGGTTACTTAAAGTTACAACTTATCTCGCATCGTTTAGTTAAACCACACGGTTTAGTATTAGATGGTATCTTTGGTGTTTTACATAACATCGCTTGGACAAACAAAGGTGCAATTGACCTGCCTGAACTTGCTGATCGTCAAATTGAAGCACGTTTAAACGGTGAAACTATCACTGTTGATTGTGTTGATAAATTTCCGAAAATGGTTGATTACGTTGTGCCATCTGGCGTACGTATCGCTGATACATCACGTGTACGTTTAGGCGCACACGTTGGTGAAGGTACAACAGTAATGCATGAAGGTTTCATCAACTTCAATGCGGGTACAACTGGTGTAAGTATGGTTGAAGGTCGTATCTCTGCGGGTGTAATGGTTGGTGAAGGTTCTGATATCGGTGGTGGTGCTTCTATCATGGGTACACTAAGTGGCGGTGGTAAAATGGTTATCAAGATAGGCGAAAACAGCCTATTAGGTGCTAACGCTGGTTTAGGTATTCCACTAGGTAGTCGTTGTACTATTGAATCTGGTTTATACGTAACAGCTGGCTCTAAAGTTAAGATGCTTGATAACGAAGGTAAAGATGCTGGTTTTGCAAAAGCACGTGAACTTGCAAACAAAGATGATTTACTGTTCCGTCGTAACTCTATGACGGGTCAAATTGAGTGCCTAGCAAACAAAAGTGCTGTTGAACTAAACAGCATGTTGCACTCTAACTAATAACAAAGTTATTACTTTGAGAAAAAGGCGAACCTGAGATGGTTCGCCTTTTTTATGGCTATGTCTGAATTAGCTGTTGCGATGTTCTTCCAACAGCTTCAAACAAGCAAATATCTGGTTTAATTTTATGATGATATCGCTCTAGCATCCGCCTCCACCCTAAGTAGTTTCCTAAATATTTCGTTGCCACACCATGAAATCGTTTCATCCAACTTTTTAAGCGACTATCAAATGCATTTACATTTTGAATATGGAACGCACCACGCGATCTGGGCCCTTTGCTTTTAATGATCTCATGCTTTATACCTGCTCTTCTGCAAAATGCTGAATAGACTGCTGCGCCATCTGTGCAAAGTACAGCATCCTTATCAATAAGCGGGCTTAAAACAGCTTCAATATGCACTGCATCCACTCTTTCTAAAATAACCGTAGCTGTTGATTTATGACGATCCCTTACTACTAAAACAGGTATTTGGTCATCACTTGTGCCCCTTGTTTTACCAACACCACCTCGTTTTCTAGCTGGCCGAGGTAAGTTACGCTGCCCTTTAAAGGATTCGAGAAAAAATGTTTCATCAGCTTCCACTATTCCTTCTTCATGCTCAGCTTGATGAGCATTTGCAAGCGCCAAGAAACGATGGCGCCAGAGAAAGGCGGTATTCTTATTAATTCCACATAATGAGGCTGCTTTTCTAATGCTTAATCCATCAATTAATGCTTGGGCATATACCAGCCATTTATCCCGTTTTCGTAATCGAGCAAGGGGTGTTTTAGTGAGTGGGTTTGATGTTTTCAAGCAAGCAGTACATCGGTACCTAGGTAACCCATGGCTTGAGCCCCAGGGTTTCATTGAAGTTGATTCACAATGAGGGCATTGCTGTAAACCTGTTTTGACAGTTAACACTTCTTCAGTGGATGTTTCACTCTGCTCTAGGTTTTGATGAAGTCGTTGGCGTTGGCTCGGAGACAATAGCGTAAGTTGCTGTAAAATAGGCGTAAATTGTTGTTCATTCATGAGTGTCACCTTAAGAGTTATTCACACATAAATAAAGTATGGCACTTTAACAACAATTTACTCATACATAGCCTTTTTTATTGCCTAGAAAGTATAGAAGTGGGTGATAATGCTATTGAAAGAATATCTGCGCCGTTGGCCTTTTCGGGCGATAAGTTATAAATAAGACCCGTTTCATCTTCTTTAGCCTTCGTTATAAAAGTAATAATTTTAGCTTTAGAGTTTGCCTGTTTTATAAAATTAACATCATGATAAGTTGCATGTTACTTTCCACTAAAAAACAATCGAACGCTTTAGTGCTAAAGCTTGTCGCGACTCACTTTTTAATATTTCATTTACCAACACAACCCTGTCATAAAAGCGTCATATGCCTGTAACACTAATCTTTATAATAGCCCTCATAAAATAGGATAAACTATTATTACAGGGATGCCGATGTCAGTCCAAGATACAACTAAAAACAATAAGTTGATTATTAACCCAGAGTTTAAGAAGCAACTATTATTGTTAAAAAGTAGTGCCAATGCAGAGCTTAATATTCAAGTTTCATTAGACAAAATGGTCTCTGACAAGCAGTATCGTTTAACCGTATTGTCTGAATTAGATGGCTTAGGCAGTGATGAATTTAATGCACTGGTGACTCAGCTAAAACATACTGCAGTGTATATAAAGCTAGCGCCTATAGAGCCTGATAACAAGCCACAAAAATCTTCCCCTACTGAAAAGAAACAGTCTCCACTTGTCACTCTATTAGTCTCTATTTTCTTACTAATTGCTATTGCTGGATTTGTAAGTTGGCAAAATGGTTACCTTACTTTTGGTAACGCAGTACCTGTTGTTGCACAAGTTGTATTAAAAGAAAAGGTGGTGCCCCAAGTAACGGTTGAAGAGCGTAAATTACAGCCAGAGCAGGAAGTTGCGGTTGTGACTCCAGCTATTATTCCTGCTGTTATTGTTAAAAAGAAGATTAGCTTGCCAAGTGAAAACCGCATAATGAAACTTCGTTTACATGGCTCAAATACCGTTGGTGAAAACCTAGCACCTGCTTTATTGGAGGCTTTTCTTAGAAAACAGTCTGTAAGCCAGATGCAGTGGGTTCAAGGGGATATGTCGGTAGAGCGAGAATTACAGTATGTGCAGGACGATCACGTTTATGCCATTGAATTGCACGCCCATGGTTCAAGTACTGGTTTTGAAGACTTATTAACGAATAAAGCAGATATGAGCATGTCTTCTCGAAAAATTAAAGCTTCAGAGACAGAAGAATTAAGAGCCACAATAGGAGATATCTCATCGACTAACCAAGAGTATATTATCGGCCTTGATGGATTGGCGGTTATTGTTAATCAAAATAACAGTATTAGTAGTATTACCACAGATACTTTGGCAAAGATTTTTTCTGGTGAAATCACTAATTGGCAACAACTTGGCGGAGCTGATTTAACCATTAACTTATATGCGCGTGATAAAAACTCCGGCACCTGGGATACATTCAATAGCCTTGTACTTAAGGCCAATAAAAAGCAGTTAAATGCAAATAGTTTACGTTTTGAGTCAAGCAGTGAGCTTTCTTCTCAAGTTGCTCATGATGTTGCTGGGATCGGCTTTATCGGTTTACCTTATGTTCATAACAGCAAAGCGTTAGCTATCTCAGCAAGTAAAGAGAGTGCAGTAATCTATCCTACCCGCTTTACAGTAAGTACCGAGGATTACGCTTTATCCCGTCGCTTATATATGTACGCTCCGCATAGTAATAATCAGATGGCACAGGATTTTAGTCAGTTTGTTATCTCTGCAGAGGGGCAAAATGTCGTTGAGCAGGTTGGTCTTGTTTCACAAAATATAAAACTTGAAGATACCTATACCGTAAAGAGCGCACCACAAATTTATAATAACTATGCAGAAGTGGCGAGCCGTTTATCGGTTAGTTTTCGTTTTGAGAGTGGCAGTAATCAGTTTGATAACAAAGCTAAGCGTGATATCAAACGTTTGGTTGATTACCTAAGCGATCATAGTGGGCGACGCATTGTGTTAATGGGGTTTTCTGACTCCTTAGGTGACCCTAAGATGAATTTGTCGCTATCACTTGTTCGTGCCAGTAAGCTTGAAAAAGAGTTAAATTCCTACGGGTTGAATGTTACCGCTGTTGAAGGCTTTGGCGCAAAATTACCCATCGCATCTAACAGAAGTGCGATGGGTAGAAGCAAAAACCGTCGCGTTGAAGTGTGGGTATTTTAGGAGAGTAATATGAGTATATTATTAAAAAATAGAGATACATTAACCGAACTATTTAACACTTTTAGTTTGCAGGATATATTGCAAGTTAACAAAAACTTAGATATTTCTTGGAAATTACTCGCTACGCCTCCTAAACAACTACTTGATGCAATGAAAATGAAACAGGTGAATATAGAGTGTTTTTTAGGGAAAAAGTGTTTACCACTTATTCGTTTTTACCTTGCCGATAAACAGCAACAAAAATCTATTTTTTTGTCATCTGAGTTGCTTGGGCAATTGTTTGTTAGTTTGCCAGCTGTTGAAGCTAGTATCTTTAAAGGACAGGTACAGCGAGCACAACTCGCTGTGCAACAAACCAATCAAGCACTCTCCTCATTATTATGCTCACAGGATTTAACGGCACAATTGAATAAAAGCGATGCTGTAGTTCATCTGAATCACTATCAATCGAATGGTAAGCAGTCACTATCATTACTAGCAGAGCAAGATAAAGAGTACCTAAACTGCTTTTATTACCAGCAAGCAGGGGAACTGTTTATCGCCAAAACAGGTGAGGTTATTGATAGTGATATGTTGTTATATAGTGAACTTTCCCCGTTACAACAGTTAAAAGCACAGCAGATGTTTGATAAAAAAGTTGAACAAGTAGAACGCCTAAATGTTTCTGCATAATGAAAAAAGTGGCGGGCTTAGACCTGATTATTGAAAATATGTGATGAATTGAGAGGGAAAGTATTAGGTGCAGAGCCTGTTAGCTAAACACCTAAATAGTATCTAGGGTAGTACTTTCTTAAAGGGTTTAACAATTACCGAAGCGTATACACCAGCTTCAATATAAGGATCTGCATCGGCCCAAGCCTGTGCATCAACTAATGAGTCAAACTCAGCAATAACGGTTGAACCTGTAAAACCAGCATCACTCGGATCTTCACTATCAATTGCTGGGTTTGGTCCTGCAACAAATAGGCGTCCTTGCTCATTAAGTTCCTGTAACCTTGCGATATGAGCAGGGCGGGATTTAATGCGTAGTGGCAGGCTGTTTTCTACGTCCTGTGAAAATATTACATATAACATTTTTTATTCCTCTGATTCTTTATTAAGTGCTTTTTTCTTACTCTCTTCAGGTAGGTGTTTGTAAAGGTAAACACCACTTAAAACAGTAAACACTAATGTAATGACTAATAAACCGAATACTTTGAAATTTACCCAAACTTCCTGTGACATATTAAAGGCAATATAGGTATTAATCGCGCCTAATATTGCAAAAAACATTGCCCATGCAAAGTTAAGGTTGTTCCAAATATTATCTGGTAGCTCAAGCTCTTTACCTAACATCTGTTTAATTGCAGGTTTTTTAAAGATAAATTGTGTTGCTAGCAAACCAATTGCAAACACAGCATAAACCAGTGTTACTTTCCATTTTATGAAAGTATCATCATGTAAAACAAGTGTTAATGTACCAAAAATAAGGATCATACCCAGCGTAATGATCTGCATCTTTTCTGCTTTTTTGCCATTTTTGAAGTAGCTATAGATAAAGGTAAGGGTCATACCTACCATCAATGCAGCTGTTGCTGCATAAATATCAACCATTTTATAAACGATAAAAAAGATAACTAAAGGGATAAACTCGAGTAATTGTTTCATTTTTTTCTCTTTTGTTTGCTAGGAAAATTTTCAGGGTAAATCAATAAAAGTACTTTAACATCTTATGTCACAAAGATACCAGTTGTCGGGGATATGGTCATTAAAAGTGTGCTCAGTGGCAAGCATAACGTGATGGGAGTAGTTAATGTACTGCTTGAGCTATTCTCTATTTGAGCAGTACATGTGATTCATTAAGTGGATTTTTATCTCGTTAAAAAGGTACAGGGTACTGTTTTAACACGTTTGCGATATCAGATAACGCTTGCTCTGATAAAGGTGTTTTAAATGCATCAATGTCTTCTTTTAATTGTGTCATTGTTGTTGCCCCAATAATCGTGGACGTAACGCCATTAACTTGATCTACCCATTTGAGAGCAAGCTGTGCTGCGCTCATGCCATGTGCTATTGCGATATCCTGATAAGCTTTAATTGCAAGATCAGAAGTTGGTGTATCTCGGAACAAACGGTTACGTTGGCTAAACGTTAAGCGGCTACCTTCAGGGCGTGCACCATTTAAATATTTACCGCTGAGCATGCCTGCAGCCATTGGTGACCAAGGTAAGTAAGCAACGTCTTCATGCACACAGTTTTCAATCAGATAAGGCCAATCTTTAGTATGTAGCAGGCTAAATTCGTTTTGAATGGAAACTATTTTGGGTAAATTATATTGCTCACTGAGTTTGAGGTAACTATTGATTCCCCAGGGGGTATCATCGCTAAGTCCTACAAACCTTACTTTTCCTGCTTTAACACATTTATCTAAACCTTGAAGGATATCCAACATATTCTCTGTTTGTTGCACATTATCCAGATCGGTAAAATTAAAGCTGTTTGGCGCGTGTTGACCAAAATGTGGAGATTGACGATTAGGCCAATGTAGTTGAAATAGATCTATGTAATCAGTCTGTAAACGTTTTAATGAAGCCTCAACGGCATTAATGACTGCTTGACCTGTGATAGGACCTCCATCACGTACCCATGCAAGTCCTGGCCCGGCAATTTTACTCGCTAAAACAAAGTCTTTACGCTTATCGGGATTTGCTGAAATGTAGTTACCGATAATGCTTTCTGTTTTGCCATAAGTATCAGGTGAGGGGGGAACCGCGTACATTTCGGCGGTATCAATGAAGTTGATACCCTGAGCCAGTGCATATTCAATCTGCTGGTTAGCATCTTGTTGATTATTTTGAAGCCCCCAAGTCATACTACCTAAACAGGTACGTGAAACCGATAAACTACTTGAGCCGAGTGTTGAATATTGCATAGTTACCTCGTTATTTGAAAGTTTTTATAGTAGGTTACTTATTGTTCATCCATTCTGTCGAACACTCTTTACATCGTCAATAGCTAATTAAACAAGTTCGAAGTTAGTTATAAATATTGATCAATATGGAAATTGGCATTCATATGGAAATAATCATTTGCCATTGTTGATATTTATTGGGTTAAACGTTTTAGATATAGTTAGCTTACTTAATCGACACCTCAAGGAACTACCATGAAAGTATTAGCATTTGCAGCAAGTAACAGTGAAAATTCAATCAACAAACAGTTAGCAACTTATGCTGCTAATTTAATTGATGGTGCTGAGGTTGAGGTACTTGATATTAATGATTACGAAATGCCTATCTTTAGCGATAAACGTGAAAAGCAGTTAGGACAACCACAACAGGCAAAAGATTTTTTTAAAAAACTAGGTGAGGCAGATGCGATTATTATCTCTTATGCTGAGCATAATGGTTCATATACAGCCGCCTTTAAAAACCTATTCGATTGGACATCACGTATTGATATGAAGGTATATCAAAACAAAGCGATGTTAATGTTAGCAACATCACCTGGTCCCGGTGGTGCTGCAAGTGTACTTGCTGCCGCTTCTGGCTCTGCGCCTTATTTTGCAGCGGATGTGAGAGGCACACTTTCTATCCCTAGCTTCTTTGATAATTTTGATGCTGAAGCAGGTATGTTAATCAATAGTGAGTTAAACGAAAAATTACAAAAAGCCGTGGCACTTTTGTAATACAGAATTTACTTTTCGTATTCTCGTTTCATCTGCCAATCGGCTAGTTCAACTATTACTAACAGAGCGCCATGCCCACCAAATTCAAGAGGGGCTTGGTGAAATGCTAAAATGTCAGGGTGTTGTGCAAGCCATAGTGGTACTTGCTTTTTAAGTACGTAAGTACCCACTCCATGCAACACACTACAGCAATACAACCCCTCTTTTTTACAACAAGCGATTAAAGCACCAAGTTCACGTTTTGCTTCAACTTGATTCAAACCATGTAGGTCAAGAATTATCTCAGGCGCAAAGTCACCACGGCGCAGTTGTTTAAGCAGGTACTTTTGTGCATCGTCGCGTTTATAACGCACTGGGCCTTCTGGATTTAAGTGCGGTTCATAACCATCAGAGAAATGTTCTGTTTCAAAATTAGCGGCCGCTTTTTCTTGTATTACCTGTTTTTTCTTAATGTTTTTAGGTGGCAGTTTTATGGTATCCTGCGTTAACTTTTTAATACCTGAAAATTCTGCGCTAAATAGCGAAAAATCATCATCACTGTTTTTATCTGTCATGGTTTTTCCAACTCTCTATTTTGAAAGCGCAGTTTAACTTAGTTGGAGAAAAAATTGGAATCGATTTTTCGTGAAGAAGCAGTTAACGAACTGCTTACTATCCAAGATATGTTACGTTTTGCGACTACGCAGTTTAATCAAGCGGGACTTTTTTATGGCCATGGTGCCGATAATGCACTAGATGATGCGTTGCAGCTTATTTTGCCATCTTTAAGTCTGCCTCTACATGGCGGTACAGAGATGTTAACTGCACGTTTATTACGTAGCGAACGTGAAATGCTGGTGGACTTAATAACAAAACGTATCGAACTACGTATCCCTGTTGCTTATTTAACCAATACGGCATGGTTTGCGGGCCTTGAGTTCTATGTTGATGAACGTACGTTAGTACCTCGCTCTCCTTTTGCTGAGCTAATTAATGACGGTTTTAAACCTTGGTTAACTACACAACCAGAGCGTATTTTAGATCTTTGTACGGGTAGCGCATGTATCGCGATTGCTTGTGCTTATGCGTTCCCTGATGCATACGTTGATGCGGTTGATATCTCTGATGATGCCTTAGAGGTAGCGGATATTAATATTCAAGGACACGGTTTAGAGCAACAAGTTATTCCGATGCAGTCGGATCTCTTTTCAGGTATCGAAAATGAAAAATATGACCTGATTGTTTCAAATCCACCTTATGTTGATGCTGAAGATATGGCAAACTTACCTGAAGAGTTTACCCATGAGCCTGAATTAGGCTTAGCTTGTGGTTTTGATGGTCTTGATTTAGTACGTAAAATGCTAAACCAAGCAAAAGATAAACTTAACGATAATGGCTTATTATTTGTTGAAGTAGGTAACTCACAGGTACACTTACAAGCATCTTATCCTGAAATCCCATTTGAGTGGATTGAATTTAAATCAGGTGGTCATGGTGTATTTGTATTAAGCAAAGCACAGTTAGATAATATCGCATTGTAGATTGGTCGTTATACCGAGCACAATAGACATACAAATTGAAACATAACTGCTTAGGGCTAAGCCATTTACGTTTAGTTCAAGGCGAAAAGCGCAGTTTAGCCATTTAAATGAGCATTTCCAACGAAGAAATAAGTTTAAATGGCAACGACCTGAGTAGTTAAATAAAATTAGGAAAAGAACATGGCAGGAAGCAGTATTGGTCAACTTTTTAAAGTGACAACATTTGGTGAGAGCCACGGCGCAGCATTAGGTTGTATCGTAGATGGTATTCCACCTGGCCTTGAGATTTGTGAAGCAGATCTTCAGCATGATTTAGACCGTCGTCGCCCAGGACAATCTCGTTATACAACGATGCGTCAAGAGGGTGATCAAGTTAAGATCCTTTCTGGTGTATTTGAAGGAAAAACAACCGGTTGTAGCATCGGTTTAATGATTGAGAACACAGACCAACGTTCAAAAGATTACTCTGCAATTAAAGATCTTTTCCGCCCAGGTCATGCTGATTACACTTACCATCAGAAGTTTGGACACCGTGACTATCGTGGTGGTGGTCGCTCATCTGCACGTGAAACAGCAATGCGTGTGGCAGCGGGGGCAATTGCGAAAAAGTACCTTAAAGAGTTATTAGGTGTTGAGATTCGTGGTTACTTAAGCCAATTAGGGGATATTACACCTGATGTGATTGAGTGGAATGAAGTGGAAAATAATCCATTTTTCTTCCCGGATACTAGCAAGATTCCAGCACTTGAAGATTATATGAAAGCGCTAATCAAAGAGGGTAACTCCGTTGGTGCTAAAGTGACTGTAGTTGCTGCTGGTATTCCAGTTGGTCTTGGTGAGCCGGTATTTGACCGTTTGGACGCTGAACTTGCACATTCATTAATGAGCATTAATGCGGTTAAAGGTGTTGAGTTTGGTGATGGTTTTGCTGTTGCAAACCAAAAAGGGACTGAGCATCGTGATGAGATGACACCGACAGGTTTCTTATCAAATCATGCGGGTGGTATTTTAGGTGGTATCTCAACAGGGCAGGATATTATTGCCTCGATTGCACTTAAACCAACCTCAAGCTTAACGATTCCCGGTCGTACTATTACTACCGATGGTGAAGCAACAGAGATGATCACCAAAGGTCGTCACGATCCATGTGTGGGTATTCGTGCTGTGCCAATTGCCGAAGCGCAAATGGCGATCACTTTGCTTGATCATCTATTACGCCATCGTGCACAAAACTTACATGTAACAACCAATACGCCAAAGATTAAATAACAGTTTTAAATTTACAGGTTAATTTAATGGTGTATTAATATAAAAAGGTAGCTTTCTAAGCTACCTTTTTTATCCCTCCTAATATTTTACTTTCTCGGCTTGAAGCCATCGAGCTAAACTACCTTGAGCTGCTCGAGACAGCCTTTTTTTAAAACGGCAATTGCCATTGCTTACTAAAATCGATAAAAGTTTTGAGTAGTGGGCTTTGATAGCGATCTTTATGCCAAATTAACCAGTAATCTCGGTGCATGTCGACATTAAGTGTAAGTTGCTTTAGGCGTTTACCTGCTAGTGCGTGGCGTGCGGCTACTTTAGAAATACAAGCAATACCAAGGCCTGCACTGGTGCTATTAATAATAGCCTCGGTACTTTTTAGCTCTAATGATATTTGATAATTACTCAGTTTTCTTCCGATTTGATTCAGGAAAAAGCTGCGAGAGCCTGAGCCTACCTCACGTAAAATCCATTGCTGATCTTCTAAATCATCGATGTTTAAATACTTCTTTTGGCATAACTCGTGGTCTGTACAACATACAATCACCATCTCATCTTTGAGCCATTTAATTGATTCTAATTGGCTGTCAAAGAGATTCGCTTCGACTAAACCGATATCGAGCTCATACTCTTTTATCTGTTCACTGATGGTCTGGCTATTATCAATTAATAAAGATTGATTTTGATGATTAAACTGCTTTCTAAAATCTGATAGCATCAAGGGGAGTAGATGGTTCCCAAGGGTATTACTCGCACCGATGCGTAGTTTTCCGTTGAGCTGATTATCATTACTGAAAAGTGTACTAATGAGCTTGCTACGTTCAATCTGTTCATCGGCAAGTGGTAATAGTTGTTTGCCCAGATCATTAATAAACAGACGATTATTTTTACGTTCAAACAGTGGTTGGCCAAGTTGTTTTTCTAGTTCACTTAAACTCATGCTCACAGCTGGTTTACTTAAAAATAACTTCTCAGCGGCTGCTGTGATGGTTTTTTCTTGAGTAATGCAGATAAATACTTGTAACTGTTTTAATGTAATGTTCATTTTCAGCTCTCGTTCAGTTTTTTTTAGTCTGATGTTAAATAGTTTAAACTATTTTTAACGGTTAACGTGAAATATAATCGCTTTATCAATCAAGGGGGTAATGATGAAAAACAAATTTAATACATTTGTAGCAGAAGTACCTACCGCATTAGCGGGTCTTGCATTAGCAATAGCAAGCTTAGGTTGGTGTTGGGAAAGTGGCTTACGTTTTCAAGGACAAGCTCAAACGGTTGGTGCATTAGTTGCCTCAGTATTACTTTTTGCAGTGTTGCTGAAATTTGTACTTTACCCTGAGCAGCTTAAAAAGGATCTATCACATCATATGAATGGCAGTGTTGTGCCTACTTTTACAATGGCTATTATGGTGATTGCTAACGATATTAATCATTTTAGTCATACTGTTGCTATTTTATTGTGGCTCTGCGCAATCATTTTACATATGTTATTTTTAGTGGTGTTTATTTATTACCGTCTTAAAGATTTTAAGTTTGAACATATTCTACCAAGTTGGTTTATTCCACCCGTTGGTATTGTGGTTGCGACGGTTTCATTTCCGGGGGGAGATCTAATTACTGTTGCAAATACCTTATTATTGTTTGGTTTAGTGACTTATTCAATATTGTTACCAGCCATGTTATATCGTTATTTCTTTTTTGAAAAAATGGTTGAACATGAAAAACCAACTATTGCTATTTTTGCAGCGCCTGCTAGTTTAACGCTTGCTGGATATTTAACAGTCGTTGATAACCCTCATTATTTGATGGTGAGTTTGCTTGCTGTGATTTCGTTATTAATGACATTGTTTATCTACTACTCATTTACGCATCTGTTACGTTTGCCTTTTACCCCCGCTTACTCAGCTTTTACGTTTCCATTAGTGATTGGGGCAACGGCGATGTTTAAAGTGGCTCAATATATAGAAATGACTGAATACAGTACGTTATTAGTAGGCTTAGTATCATTTATTGCTTATGTAGAGTTGGTCGTGGCTACTTTGATGGTTGCTTATGTTTCGTGGCGTTATTTAATGTATTTTACAGTGCGAGGCACTTATCATTGATAAGCGGGTAAGTATTATGGCTTACCCGCCCACATCAGTTAAAAGAATTTTTTTAATTTATCTTCCAAGCGTTTACTCTCTTTTTTAATCTTTTCTTGTGTTTCTGCATCGAGTTTATCTTGATGTTTTTTGAGCTCTTTATCGGCTTTTTCCTGCAAACGTTGCTGCTCAGCTTTAAGTTTGGCTTTAGCTTTTTTCTCTAATGCTTTGGCTTTTGCTTTGAGTTGATCTTTTAACGCACTGTCGGTATCTAACGAAATTTTTGGATCTGTAAAGCTCCCTTTAATCAACATCGGAATTGTCAAACCACTCAGGTCAACATAGTCGGTATCCGCTTTACTGCTTGAAAGAGGGCTAATGCTGAGTTTGTAATCTAACGTTTCTTTCAGAATATCAACCAGTCCCAAACCATCTAAACGCATAACCGGTGATAGCATCAGTAGTTTCTGATTATCAACGAGACCTTTATCAATGGAGAATTTTCCAGTTAATGAGGCAAAGTCTGTCTTTTTAATCGTGTCACTGGTTGGTGGATTTTTAGCTGAGAGTTTCGCTTTTAATATACGTATCTCTTGTGGGATGTTTACGCCATACAGTTCGCCATCAAGTAGCTCAAAGTTACCTTTTCCAACTAAGCCCTGTTTAACTTTACTTGCCGTTAAACCTTGTCCCTGACCTATGAAATCAAAGTTAGTTGTACCACTGAGTAGATCAACCTCTGCGGCATCAATAAGCAGTTGGTGAATTTGCACACCTTTTAGTTTGCTTGAAAGTTTATACTTGTTGTGTCCTTTGCTTTCATCGACTTCAGCGTTAACGGTTAACAAACCTTGGTATAACTGCGCCGTTAAAGGTTTTATTTGTGCTTTACCATTTTTAATAATTAAGCGGTTATTGATTTCACCCACTTTAATTTTTTCAACGTTAACACCTGCAATTTTTAATTTACCATCAATATCGAGACCGTGAAGGAAACTTAAATCGGGCTCTAACTCTGCTGTTTGATCTGAGGTTGACGCGGTTTCTGGCTGCTTGTCTTTTTTGCCACTTGATGAGGTTAGGTAGTGGTTAAGATCTAATCTATTTGTTTGAAGATCATAACGCACTTTTGTCACGTTACCCGTTTGCACTGAAAGTTGGCCATTTAGTTTGATGTCATCAACTGTAATTTTGAGTGCGCTAATTGTCGCTAACTGTTTCTGTAATTGGTAATTAATATCAGCGTTGAGTTGTGTTGACACTTTTTTGTTGGGTAAGTTGTCACCAGTAATGACAGTTTTTATATTGAGATCGCTGATAGTGACTTGTTGATTTTGCAGTGCAACATTAATATCTGTATTAAGTTGGCTACTTAGCTGACCGTTAGGTAGTGGGGCACCGGTTAACAATGTATCTAGTTGTAACTTATTGAGTTGAATATTATTTAAGTCATTACTGACCAGTAGTTGCGATTGAAGCTTTATCTGTATCTGTAAGTCATCAATGATAACAGCTGTATTGATCGCTAAATCAGTCTCTTTACCAAGTAAAAATTGACCTAGCTTTATCTTGTTGACAGATATTTTTTGATAACTAGCTAGTTGTAAGTCCTCAATTTCAATAATGGCGTTATTGATATTAATGCCCGCAAGTTGGCTTTTATTTAACTTAAAGAAACCATCTTCATTATTGTTCTCATCAAGGGGAGGATTTTTGTCTGTAACCTGTTTTTTATGCACAGACTTTTCTGTACCCATATTGTCAAGGTTAGAAATA
>Ga0209395_1002510_pt1 | contig 23835 bp, 23 predicted proteins | sample GOMGulsemesocosm_3_FD_184635 | JGI IMG/M metagenome (GOLD analysis project Ga0209395, IMG submission 184635) | Methane-oxidizing microbial communities from mesocosms in the Gulf of Mexico - GOM9D Gulf of Mexico (SPAdes) (version 2) | ecosystem: Environmental > Aquatic > Marine > Cold seeps... | reverse complement strand
GCAATAATATCCATTTTTAACACTCCAGGATGCTCCGATAAAATATCGGATTTTATACAATCTGGGGTGGAAACTTTTCAACGCTGTTTACCCCAGAACCCTGGTAAGTTTTGCACGCTGATTAACAGCTCTAAATTTCATTCTAGATGTTAACAAAGAGTCAGCATATTTATTTCTAGGAATATCTCGTTCAATTAATGTTACATCTCTGAAAAACCCTAAATCAATTAAACTACAATTCTCATTACTCCCTTTGTAAAGCCTTTCATTTTTTAAAAAAACATCATCCTTACTCCATGTTTTAATATTTTTCACATCAACATCGTTAATTGGTTTAGCTGAATTCTCATTAAGCTCATAAATTGAAAACTTCCCTGATGATGGCACGACAACCCAATCACCTTTTTTCATGTCATGAATAAAGCGCCAAAGGTTATATCTAGTCCTAGGGGTTGAATTCCACTTTTCCTTAATTTTTTTATCAAAGTACGTCCAACTACCTTTTTCTTTTTCGGTTTCTTTAATGAACTCAGAACTCGTAAAATCAACAAATCCAATAGAAAGGTACCCCTTTTTTAAAAGAGGATATGCCGTTTCCGCATGATGCGATATTCTATGCAACCAAATTTTCATATTTCAACCCTAATACTCTAATACGAATTTTCAAACCACCACAAACATAAACCGTCTAAGTAACAGTTTTTAATTTATTAGTTTTAATAAATCTAACTTTGTAACAATGCCAAACTCCTTACGGTAACTAGTTGGCTTGGGCCAACATTGCAGTGCAATGCCTGTTGTAATATCTGATTACGTGTCAATTCAGCTATCTCAGCAGCAAAATCAATATTTTGGATTCGAGAACGAGCTGCACTTAAGTTTTCAATTTGTATTGATAAATACATATATTTTAAATGCAATTAATTATGTCGCTAACGATCATTTAAATAAACCTCACAATAAGACATAGTTTGTCGCAACTATCCTCTAAACTACTCCCATCAACATTTTTACGCGTTAATGGAGATTGCATTTATGCCCTTACACCACAGAAGAAAACACAGCCGTAATCGTATGCAAATTTCAACTGAAAGCTTTCTTTCACCTGAAGAGCAAGCCCTGCATCAATTGAAACAATACTGGTTAGCTCGTGCCCTGTTGTTTTGCAATGGCATCCCTCTTTATTTAAAAGATCATTTTCGTAATGATGATATTTTAAACTTTATAGATCTAGATGAAAGTCTGCTGGAAGATTTAAAAAAAGCTGAAATCAAAAAAGCCCTTAAAACACACTGTGAATCATTAATTGAATTTGAACCATCTCTCTACGGTGATATATTTAAAAACTTGCATAAAGTCTCTCAACATTTTTCACTTAACCCCACTGAAGAAGAAACTATGTTGTTTGCATTACTAATAGATTTAGATAACTCCTTTAGTGAGTGTTTTGATCTATTTGGTGAATTGACTAATCGCTCATTATTTTCACATTTATCTCGTATTTTAGATATTCCAGAAAAACAAATTATCAATACTTTACAGCGATCTCAGTTACTATCAAATTCAGGTTTACTCAAAGTCGATACTGACAGTAGAAGCATGGATCAAAAGTTTGATGTGCTAAAAGGACTTTCTGCTGCACTGGATGGTCTACAACCTGATATTGCCTCTATTTTTGCTAATTTCATTACTGAATCACCAAAACCTACACTAGAACCAAACCACTTTAATCATATTAAAGCAGACTATGATCGCTTATCTTTATATTTAAACAATGTCTGTCATCAAAATATTACTGGTGCCAATATATTAATATACGGCCCACCAGGTACAGGAAAAACTCAACTAGTTCGCGTACTATCTACTCAGTTAAATTTAGCGTTAAATGAAATTAGTGTTGAAGATCAAGAGGGTGATATTTTATCCAGCAAAGAGCGAGTAACAGCCTGTCAACTGGCACAAAAAATATTAGAGAAAAGTCATAATCAATGTTTATTATTCGATGAGATTGAGGAGCTCTTTGAAGATGATTTTTTTAGCTCCTTTATGGGCCGATCTCGTTCTTCATCTAAAGTTGTTAAAGGTTGGTTTAATCAACTATTAGAAAGTAATGCTGTTCCTACCTTCTGGCTATCTAATAACATCAGCAATATGGATGAAGCATTTCTACGCCGTTTTGATATAGTGATGGAATTATCCATCCCTCCCCGTTCCACTCGTGAGCATATTTTAACTGAATCATTACAACATACGGATGTGAGTTCAACATGGATTGAACATATGGCTCAACTAGAACACTTACCCCCTGCTGTGATCAGTCGTGCAGCACGCGTGAATGACATTATAGGTGAATCATCCTCTGCTAAAGTAGAGCTCCATTTAGAAAGTATCATTGGTAATACACTTAAAGCTATGGGACATAGCCATCAGCTTCCCAATAAGCAAAACATTAACTTTTATGATCCTAATTTAATTAATACATCGGCTCCCTTAAGTAAAATAGCTAAAGGGCTAACGCTTTCAGGATCAGGTCGTCTTTGTTTATTCGGGGCACCAGGTACAGGTAAAAGTGCTTATGCTAAATATCTTGCCGAAATACTTGATAAACCTCTTATAGCAAAACGTGCCTCAGATATTATCGATTGTTATGTTGGAGGAACTGAAAAAAACATTGCCAGAATGTTTGCTGAAGCTAAAGCAGAACAAGGTGTTTTATTACTGGATGAAGCTGATAGTTTTTTACGTGACAGAACAAGCAATCGCCATAGCTGGGAAACCACCCAAGTGAATGAACTGTTAGTTCAAATGGAAAACTTTGACGGTATTTTTATTTGTTCAACAAATTTAATGAATAATTTAGACAGTGCGGCATTAAGACGTTTTGATTTTAAATTGGAATTTACTTATTTAAAACCCGAACAAGCATGGCAATTGTTAAAAGGGTTTTTAGGCGATGCTCTCAATAAACTTTCCCCTCATAAAAAAGGGTTATTTAGAAAAAAACTTAATGAAATATCTCGACTAACACCTGGTGACTTCGCTGCTGTTAAAAGAAAATTAACCGTTTTAGGTGAAGTAAATAATATCGAATTATTTATTAAAAGCCTTAATGAAGAAGTCAGTTTTAAAGCTGATCAACCCAAACGTTCTATTGGTTTTGCTGCTAGTTTTTAATCCCAAAAATAATTAGCGTCTACTGAATCAATACTCTAGTTGTAAAATCAAGGGGATAAAATGAAACTATGTAAAATTTGTAATACCAATACCCTTCATGAAAAAGGTACTTTCAAATATAAAGAGATTGATGGCCAATTATTTGAACTGACCACCTCAACTTCAGATGCTCTAAAACATATGAGTGAAGGGTTTAATCAATTTACAGAAACTGAGCATAATAGTGTTGTCATCGGTTCTGAAACGGCAATTGAATATATCCATTCTGATACTGCAAAACCCTCTATTTTAGAATTATTTGCTCGCTCAATACGTGCTGAAAAATGTATTGAATGTGGACATTTAATTAAACTATCTCGATTACCTTAGTCTAGTTACTCTATACTCTTTAAGCACTACCCCCATGCCAGCGAAGTCTAAAGCAGTAATCATTTCATCTCTAATATAACGGAATAATATGCTTTTTAAGGGCTGACTACATAGGGGAATGGGAATAAAAAACCTACCCAATAATGGATGATTATTTATTTCTGGCTCCTTTATTGAATTCAATATAAAGATTCCATTATGTTTCATAAAAATAAACCATACTTGATTTTTAACCCCATAAAGAAACAACTACTAACAGAGGATGGCAAATTACTAAAAAAACTAAATTGCCCATTTAGTATCAATTGGGAGGATTTGAAAAAAATAAAATCCCAAGAAAATAGAGAATGTCATTTATGCAGCAAACAAATAGTTAACTCATCATCAGTAACAACTGAAGAGTTAATGACAAAAATTAAACTTAATCCAGATATATGCTTAAAAGTTGACTTAGAACAAAACAATATTAGAGTGGAAAATGACCATGCGTAAAATTCCCTTAGAAACAAACATTCAGAATCTCAGAATTATTAAAACCGCTAGAGATAAAAATTCGATAAACCAAGCTGCAAAATCAGGCTTTTTTCCATTAGTTAAAATAGTAAAAAAATCTGAACTAATCAGCAGCAAATTTGCTATTTCTCAACATGAAGAAACAGGAGAGATTCAAGTGCTGAATGATTTTCGTTTTGGATCTGGCGGTAAGGGGTATAAAAAAATCATCGACTATACCTCCTACTATCCATATTCTTTCCCCTCTCCTTATGCTGCTTATTTAATACCCAAAGATATTGAAATTGGTGAACACGTATTCATTGAAGATCTAATAGAGGATTTAGTAGGTGCTAGTTGGAACCAGGGCGATAAATATAGACTTGAAAGTTGCGAAGCCATTTGGAATGGAGAAGACTTTGATATCCAATACAACCCAGAGGAGAATATAAAAAATTTCATGGGTTAAGCTTCACGCATCCTTTAAGATTAAATAAAAAATTAAAGAATAACCCCGGCGTTGCGACACTATTTGTCGAATATATTTTGTATCATATTACTTACTCAAACATGTAATAAAAACTTCTAGAAATGGTTAATATTCTCAGCATGTCAATTGGTATCGAAAAACTGAAGTAAATAAAATATCTGAATTAGTTGATGAACTAATCAATATCGGTATCAGCCATCCAACACCAGTAAAAAGACAATATCATGACTAATAAAACGCTTATTGCCCCCTCTAAACCATTATTTAAACAGCCATCAAAGTACAAAGTGATATTTATTGATGATGATATTACTACCTTTTCATCTGTTATGGATATTTTAGTCAGCTACTTTAATAAAAATGAAGATGAAGCTTATGAACTGACTTTTAAAGTACATGTTGAAGGAAGTGCTATCGCAGGAATCTACCCTAAAGATATAGCTGAAACAAAAATATCTTTAGCAAATACTGAGCTTAAAACAAATGCCGTCCCCTTACAGATTAGATTAACTAAATCAATATAAACACAATAAATAACATATTCCTCATTACCAGAATTGGAAAACCAGATGAAAATATTTGTTTATGGAACATTAATGCAAGGGATGCCAAGAGAAGATGCTTTATCAAACAGTAAATTTCTGGGGACTGGGTACATTGATGGAGCCCTCTATGACTTGGGACACTATCCAGCACTTAAACAAGGGAGTAGTCGCGTGTTTGGTGAACTGTATAACATTACGCGAAGCACTTTAGATACTCTTGATCAAATTGAAGGCTTTCTGGAAGATCAACCAGAAAAGTCATTGTATCTTCGAAGAAATACAACTGTTTATATGGATAGCAACACGGGTAGTTATTTTGCTGAAACGTATTTCTACAACTTACCTATCAACGAATCTGAAAAAGTTATTACCGGTGATTATCGCGCTTATTTAAATTGTAAAATGACTCTGTAAATAATTTTGTGTAACTTCTGTTGAGTATGTGCGGCACAGGCTTTAGTAAAATAAATTAACCACCTAGACACATTTTCAATGTTAGGCTGTCATAACCTTCATGCTCTACCATTTTGACTTCATTTAATTTCTTATGGATAAAGATCTTTCTACAGCATTTATTAACTACTTTGCGAATAAATATCTAACTGATATTCTACCTGCAGAAGTTATAGATACATTAAAACCAACGTCTGATGAGCTACAAAAACACAAGAAAATAATAACCAATTGGGAAAACAAAATTTCAGTTTTGCACCATTGGGATAGTGTCCTTATTAAACCAGAAAACGACAATTTTGCTACTAGCTCACTAAAAAAAGCACTTTTTGAAAACAAACAAGTTAGCTTGAGTTATGAAGGTAAAGAAAATCATTTTTTGTTTAACCCATACGGTATGGTTATTCGTGATCAGCAATCTTTTATCGTTGGTTCATACGAAAACAACCAAAAACCCTATTTACTAGCAATACGAAAAGTAAAGCATATTAATTTAACTAAAAACCCAGCTCTAACTCCTGCACCAGGTTTTGACCTAGATGAATTTGCCAGCAAACATTTAAATAGTTTTGATGATTCAAGTCTAATTGAGGAGCTTGAAATAGAATTTCCCATTTATATGAAATCCTATGTCGACTCATATCCACTTATCTGTGGAAGTGTTAAAACAATCCCTTTAGATAGCGAATTTTTTAAGTTAATTGCTAACGATGTACCTAACTCAAAACGGTTACAACAATGGTTATCTGGATTTCATGACAATATTCATATCATAAAGCCGCTAGCTTTACGTCAACTGATCAACAGAGACCTTATTGATAATTTAACTAACCTTTATAACCGTAATTTTTTTGATCGCCTGTTCCGTAGAGAAATTCATCATTTTTTCCGTAACCCTAATTATTGTTTTTCAATATTAACACTGGATATAGATCACTTTAAAAATATCAATGATACTTATGGGCATCTTGTAGGTGATGAAGCATTAAAGCATGTTGCCAATAAACTTCGGGATGATGATGCTATTCGATATGGGGGCGAAGAGTTTTACGTTCTTCTACCAAATGCCAACGTTAACTCTGCTTATAAAGCAGCTGAACGCATCAGAAAATCGATTGCAAACTCTGATTTTAGAGCGGGTGACAATCATATTTCCTTAACCATCAGTATCGGTATTGCAGAGTTTCCCAAACATTTATCAGCTAACCTTTTTCCAAAAATAGCTGAGCAAAAAACAAGCAAACCAAATAACAAACTTATTCAACCAATGATTGCTGATATTTTAGAACGTGCTGATATTGCTTTATATCATGCTAAGGATAATGGGCGTAACCAATCTGTCAGTTACGGTACTAATTTAAAACCTACATCAAGAGAACACTATGATTAACAATTTACCAAAATTACCACCACCTGATTGGCTCATGGATATAAATGCAGAATCCACAGACTCAATGATCCCCATACAAAAACTACTAACTGATTCATTTTATTACCCCTCATCAGGGTTTGATGGAGACCCTATCGCCTATTTATCTGGCAATTTCTACAGCTTTATATATGTTGATTATGGTTTTGATCGTAAGGATTTAGATAACAAGCTGAATCATTCAGGATTCTTAGGCTACCATCTTATTTTATCAATAGATGTTAATGAAAGTGACCTAACACCCAAGGGTTGGTCCGCTGTATCACCATCAACCGATGATGGTGATCCTAATAAGCATGGTAACTGGATAAAACAACCCTTTGCCAAATGGATGGTGTTCCAACGCAATGACAATTTAGATGACAATCATGGAGCCAAACGCTTTAGTCTTCTTTATTTATGTGCTGATGGAGTTGCTGCTTATCAAGCCCTATATTCATCAAATAAATGTACTCCATTAGCTGTTGCAATTATTCAACCTGGTACAGGTTTTGGAAAGAACTGGACTAACTTTACTGATCCAAATGCTATTTTTGCTCGCACGATATTTAACAGCCCCTATGGCACACCAAAATATTTACTCTATGGTGGCCAAGGTGGGAAAAACGCCTATAAAGAAACTTGTTGGCCTCAATATCCAGTCAACCTATGTTTTTTAGGAAATACATCCATTGGAGTCTGGCAGAAAAAAATATAAACTTACCTGCTATCCAATACCCTTGGTCATGGTGTGCATTTTTATGGCCTGTTCCAAGGTGATATGACAAAACCATACAGAGGGATCTTTCATTTCCCCCCATTAGAACTCTCAAAATAACCTTCTAACTTTTTAGAAAACTTATTAAAAAGGACATCTATGAACAAATACTACTTCAATTTATAGGTGGTAACGAGATAACGAAAGTAATAATTGAGATGCTTTTAACTTATTCCTCAAAAATTGATAATAAAATAGGTGATATAAAAAATGACTATAAAAAGACAACTTAAAGAAATATTAGCAGATGAGTTAGAAGTAAATATTAACTGTCTCAATGACGAAAAAACAATTTCAACTTTGGCAAAAGATGCACTTATAGGTACTTCAACAGTGGATAATAGACCTAGCCCTAAAGATGGACTCCTTCCCAGTGGAATTAATGAATTATTGATTTTTATAACGCTTGAGCAAGAGTTTAATGTGGAAATTAAAGATGATGAAGCAATAAATTTAATCACTAAAAAAGCAACAATTAGTGATCTGATAAGATTCGTTGATGAAAAAATTGAACAGCAGTAAACCATTGCCCTAATGGCTGGACAGGGTTATCACTGGTGACTATCATGCTTTCTTAAATCAATCCAAACTAATTCAAGATCATTCTAATTTCTGAACAGAAAACTGTCATCAAACAATAATATTATTCTAATTAGAATGAACCCGCATCATTTTTATCATTAACGTGAATTTTATTTTCTTATGGATAATTTCATCCTTATCAATTGCATAATCAACCTCTGTATTTTAAAAAAAACTTCCGTCTTGTTTAATTCTACTGGTTCATCTCTCAAATAAACTCGCCGATTAATTTCAATTAATATTGATGATACCCTGTCATCTTTTCCATAGTACTTTAACGGCACCATGGTCCCAACATACGGTTGATTAACTTGCACACTAAAGCCAGCTTTACTAAAAAGTTCAGTACAATCGTCAATCAGCTGCTGCGGTGTATGAAATGGATCTGTACCTAAACAAATATCTGGGCGATTTGCTTGTTGGTTTAAATCTACTGCTAACGGTTTATCAGGGAAAGAATGGCCATCAATAATTAATGCCTTTCCATGTTGGGATAAAGCTTTCTCAACCAAACTATCTAATTGCTTATGATGAGGCCTGTAATATTGGTTTAATAAGTCCGTTCGTTCGGGTTCACTCAGTTTCCTTCGTAATGGTTTTAAATCCGTTGTTTTCATGTAGATAACACCCTGCCCTTGTTTTGCCATAGGCTCTTGGCTATCATCATCAAACCGTTCTGGGTCAACCACAAACCGACTAATAGGAAATTTAAGGTTAACAACTTCAGGATTATTTACTGAAAATAATTCATCGGTGTAATGATCCGTTAAAATATCTAACTGCTGTTTTAATTCTACGTCATTAACTACAAATTGATCTCTAACATCATTAGGTATCACTCTTGATGAATGAGGAATATGAGTAATAATCCAAGGTATTTGCAAACTCATTAACTTTGTCCTGCTTGTAACAAACGCTCTGCTATTATTAAGGCATCTACTGGCCAGTAGCATTGTGGTCGTGGCCTTAGAACATTAGCTAATCCTTCCTTAGGGCGACAACATAATATTTTTTTTACCCATCTATCAGGAATTGAGCGACGACCATAAACAGCCCCTAACAAAGCACCACAAATTGCAGCATTGGTATCAGTGTCTCCGCCTTTATTAACCGTGTTGATAATACCTTGCTCTGCTGATTCAGCATGTAATAACTGATATAAAGTATTTCTAAATGCAATTAAAACCCAACCCTGATTAGTTAAAAAATCTTCAGGTGGTGAGTCCTTGGCTGCAATAATTTGATCATGAATACATTGCTCAACATGCATTTCATTTGCCCAATCAACAATACGCTTATAAACTTGTTCCGCAGTTAAGCCCTGTTTAATCGTTTCACTAATAGCCATTGTATATAAAGCATTGATTTGTAAACACACTAAGTTGCTGTGCGTTAATTTGGCATCTTCCATCGCCCAGTTTGCAACCATTTCTTTAGAGAAATTTGCACCAAAAATGGCTAATGGACTAATTCGCATTAAAGCACCATTAGCCTGACTTTCTTTAATATAATAGCCGTTTAAACCACTTTTAATTGTGTTGCCCATATCAAAGGGTTCTGAGTTTAACCATTCCTTATAGACCAATAATGCTTCAGGTGATTGGTAAGACTTATCTCTTATTAACATTCTAGCAAGCATTAAAGCCATTTCTGAATCATCAGTGGGTTGGCCTGCTAATGTATTCCATGTACCCCCATCTTTTAGATCTAAAACGCCTTGTGGGTACTGTTTTTTTATTTGATCAGCTGTTTTAAATTCAACCTGACCACCTAATGCATCCCCACATAACTGACCTAGCAAACAGCCTTGGGCTCTAGAAAGCATCAACTCATCAACCTTTACTTCTTTATCAGCCGTTAATAAATCAAACGATCCTCTCTTGCCAATGTAACAATCATTTGTTTTATATTCATAAGTTGAATCAATATTCTGTTGCTTATACTGTTCAAAAGCTGACAATACTGAGCTCAAATGAGGGTTTAGTCGCGTTATAATTTGCTGCTCAATTTCTTCAGGCACTCCGCCATAAAAAGCCTCTGCAATACCACCACAAATACAAGCAATGGTATCGCTATCCCCACCAATTGAGATAGAAAGCCGAATAGCACTTTCAAAATCGGTAGATTCTAAAAAAGCAATAATGGCCTGTGGTACCGATCCCTGACAAGACACATCAAAACTATAATCTTTACGGATATTAGCTATTGAATCACTTAGTTCATAAGAAAAATCAGTTTCAATGTACTGCTTAATAGTTGCTTTATCAGCGCCCGTACGAGCCAGAAAAATTGCTGCCGCCGTGGCTTGGGCACCTTTAATACCCTCTGGGTGATTATGTGTTATTTCAGCACTTTCTTTTGCTTTAGTTAAAACCTGTTCTAAACTTTCACCCGCAAAACCAATAGCTGATACACGCATAGCTGAACCATTACCCCAGCTTCTATAAGGTTCACCCTGTTTAGCCCAACACCAGCCTTTAAAACTGCGACCATAACCAGCATTTGGGTAAATAAGGAAGTATTCTTTCAGCTTACTTCCCCAATCTTCACCATTCATTAAGCTATCCGCAATAGCTAATGTCATAACCGTATCATCAGTAAATCGAGAGTTACTTGAGAATAAAGGAAACTCAGTCGTTTTGATATTATGATGTTCATAAACCGAACCAATAATATCCCCTGCAATTGCTCCAAGCATTTGTTTACCTCATTTGTTATGGTTACTTTATGTATTTTAAACAAACACATCCAATAAGTAGATTTTACGCACTCATTGCGACAGATTAGGTCTGATACAAAATTCAACTATTGTTAAAAACCATACGTCATTATTTGTCGCAAAGATGGAATATCATATTATTAAACCTGAAGGAGGCTATTATGTTGGCTGGCGAATTGCTCTTTTATAAAGATGATAAAGTCATTAAATCAATTGATGACTGGGAGTTTTCTGATTTTAACTCAGAACAGTTACTTGAATTTTCAAAAAAAATGGCCACTGAAATTAGTGCTACAAAAGTTATTTCTAGCTGCATTTATCATGGTGGAGCTGATGGTTCTATCAATACAGTTATATATCAAAGGGAGAATATTAAAGAGCCATTCAAGTAAACAGCTCCCTGCTACCTGTTTTCTCAGTATTAACCAACAAATCCAACTTGACCGTTGCCCGTGTCATGCCACAAAATAAAACATGTTGTTGATGTTTATTAAGCTTATCAAACTCAATATCCACTAAAATAACAGCGGGTGATTCCAAGCCTTTAAAGCGATAAATACTATCAAAGTGCAATTGACCCTCAGTCATAATTTGCTGGCCACCCTCATCATAATTCCCCGTAAAGTGGCTTAATGGTAAATTACCAATTTTATCTAATTTACTAAAGACTGACTTGTTCGCTCCCTTACAAGATACAATATAAATTTCATCCTGAGTAAAGCCTTGTCTGATCAATTGCTGGACAATATTGGCTACTTTTTTAGGTTGTTCCTGCTTATTTTTATATTCGTGAACATCAACACCTAAACCAGGTAATGGATTTCCTATTTCAAACTTAATCGGTAAGGTATTTAGAATAAACCTTGCGATTGTTTCAGGTGATCGATAATTAACATTACAACGGTAGCTGACAAACTGATCCAATTGAACTGAGCTACCAAAAACTAATTTTTGTTCTTTATCTTCCAACCATAATATTGAGGCATTTTCCTTTAGAAATAGTTTAGCAATTTCATACCAATCATCCTGAAAATCTTGCCCTTCATCAACAACTAGCGTATCAAACATCCATGCTTCATCAATATCCAATGACATAACCTGTTCAAGAACACCTTGCCAGAAGGTTTCGCCTTGTTTGAACATTTTTTGATAATCTAATGTCAAACCCTGACTGGTTAAAAAGTCACTACAAAAACCGTAAAAAGTTTGTATGACTGATTCATCTTTATGATCATTTAACCAAAGCGCTTTTCGCTTCTCTGCCAGCATTCGGTTAAAACATAAAAACAACTGACGTTTACCCTGCTCAGCTTCTTTTTCCATAAAGCTTTGCACAACAAGACTTTTTCCTGACCCCGCTGTTCCCATCACTCTTAATCGAAAGGGCTGCATTTCAAGATTAGCTAACACATTAACTAGTGCGCCAGATTGTCTGACAAAACTTTTATCCAGTTTTTCCTTATGCGCATGAATATCAGGGACTAACTCAAAAGTCTGCCTAAAGAAGTTTTCAATCTTCTTATAATTAACTATTTCTTCAGAGCTAGTCACACATAAGGAATCAATAATTTCAGCTAACTTATCCTTCTGTGATGCATCCACCACTCGACTTGAATTAATACCTGCCGCATTAATCGACTTAACTTGATAGTCAGGACAATAAATTAAATAATCGACAATTAGCCGCTCACCCTTCCCATGCGACCATTGGAACTTTTCTCTGACTTTATCAATAGAACGATGGACTTGATCTGCTACATCTTTACTACTGTTTCCATAATGTTTTACCAAGGCACCAGACGACTCATCCAAAGCACCATTTTTTTGCTCTATAAAAAGCACCTTGCCATTTTTATTGAGGATAACAAAGTCGATTTCACCAAAATGCGTCCATGATTGGTATTCCCTCGACCAATGTACACCATGAAAAACCGTGTATTCATTGGATAGGTTCTTTTGTAGATAAGCAAGGGTATCTAGCTCATGGCTATTGCCTGCGCTAAATTCTAGTTTTTTAATATCTGAGGGGACTATGTAAGCCATATTTCATCTTTAATGCTTGAATATCTATTAATTTCACTGAAATAATTTCTTCACTGACAAAATCTAATGAAGCCTAATCAACTTTTAAAACAAAAAAAGAAAAACTCATTACTCATCCAAAAACGATAAAAAATCTTCGTGTGTTTCTTTTGTCAAATCAAAAGGCTTGACCAACAACATCAATTCCTCATCAAGCAGAAAATCAAACTCTTTATTAAACCCTTGCCATAAGGGATAAATTAAAACCACGTTAGATACATTATATTTTTTTCCATAAGCAAACAATTGATACATATCACTTTGGCTAATTCCCCGTTTCTTATCATCAGAACCGTTATCATAAGTTTTGTCTTGATCGATACATTTCCACTTTGTATCCAGAATACAAACAGGGTTATCCTTTCCTCTTTCATGAATAACAATGTCAGGCTTCATTTGAAACACTCCCTTTCCACCTTCACTTTGTATTGCTAAAGGTTTTTGTGGTTTTTGTTCCGTTAGTCTATATTGTGACGGCAGTTTTTTAGCCAGACATTTCGCTACATATTTTTCAAACAATGTTTCCATTGGTAATAAAAATGAAACCCCCGAGTTTTTACCTGCCAATGTAAATGGGCTTTGTTGATTTAAAATAAGCTTTATCCAAGGCAATATTGGTTGATAATAGTGCATATCTCTTGATACAGTCCACTTTGAAAAATCACTCTTATAATTATTCGATAGGGGTACATCATCAAATAGCAATAAAAGATGTTTAGCTAATTTTTTATTATCATTATTCCTACTCCAATTGCTTACAATTATTAGTGCTGAATGAAGTAAACGGTTTTCTGGTCTATTTGCCGAAAAAACATCATATTCAATTTGAAAAATATGCTGCTTATGAAGTGGCTCTCGTAATTGCTTACTAAGCTGCAACTGTCCTTTTAGAAACTTCTCTTGTGCTTCAATACGACTATAATCTTTACGAATACCCTGTTGAACAATGTTATTAACACTTTGTAAAAACCACGCAATTAATATCTCAGGTAATGGTTGTTTTTTAATTTGTAAATCTGCTTCAGTACTTTCTACAAACTTAAGATTATTGACTAGCCTTAGCATTCTCCATAATGTTTTCCGACTTTCACCAATAATATCGATATCACTCTTTTCATTTATTTTTGGCAAAATTTCAATTTGAGTTCCATCAGGTGTACTAATAACACCAACAAAGCCTTTTACCTGCAATTGATCTCTCTTCAGAAAACATAAGTATTTTGCATCTTTAATGGTTGCTAAGAAATCCCATGCACGTGAATTAAGGGTGATAAAATCAATATTTCCAGCAATATTAACTTCCCCCTTATTTATCTTTCCCCATTCACGCAGAATGAGATATTTACCATTCCCCTTCTTCGGCATCACGTTACTCAACAGCATCTGTATATATTTGAATAAAGGCAGCTTTGTTCGCTACATCTATTTTACGTTTATATTTTTTCTGACCTTCATAATCATTATCCATCCCTAAAAACAAATCTCCATCACCTCTTATTTCCTGATAAAAATTGTTATTTTTATCAGCTAACACCAATCGAATTTTCTCCCAGTCATCATAAAAATACTCTTCAAGTAATGGCAATATCTTATTTTTAAAAACTTCTTGCAAGCCATTTAAGTTTTTGACATCTATAAAGAAAGAATGGCCGATAGTATGCTCTCTATCATAAATCACTTCAATTCGCTGGTTAATTTTTTTCAACAACCGAACCAAATCAATTCCATCATCAGTCTGTTTTGACCCCACCTCCTCTAACACTTGTAAATCAGGCATCATTTCAACAAAATCAAAACGACGTCTGAGTGCTGTGTCTATAACAGCCAAAGAACGGTCTGCCGTATTCATCGTGCCAATAATATATAAATTATTTGGTACAGAAAAAGGTTCCTTTGAATAAGGTAACTTAACAGATATTACTTCTTCTGCTCCTGCACGTTTTGACTCTTCAATTAGTGTTATTAATTCTCCAAAAATTTTAGATATATTTCCTCTATTAATTTCATCAATTATTAAGACAAAAGGCTCATCAGGGACTTTTCTAGCCTCATCACATAATTGTCTAAAAACACCAGGTTTTACATCATAAATTAAATTATTATTTTTAGATTCAACTGTAATTCCTTCTACAAAATCCTCATAGCTATAGCTTTGATGAAAAGTTGTAAATAAAACTTGTCCACCCTCTAGTTTTTCATCAAAGAAATATTTTAAATCTTCTCGGTTTTGTTTGCCCTGATGTTCCTCATAAAACCTTCGATCAATAATTTCCACGGCATGATTAATAGTATTATACGTTTTCCCTGTTCCAGGCGGCCCATAAAGAATTATGTTTTTGAAGAAACTATTTTCTTTTAATGCAGCTGTCTTAGTGCTTATAGGATAAAGTTTTTCTAAAATTTCATCATATGTTGGGTTAAATTTCTTAAACTCATTAACTGTCCATTCAGCTAGTTCCTTGTATGTTTTTTTTATGCCCTTATCTATACTTAATTTGCTAATGATTTTATTTTTATTACAAATTTCTTTGTAATTTTTACGAATGTCATTATTGACATTAAAAGTATCAACCTTTACTTCAAACCCATCTTTTGTAATACAAACTACAAATGCTAAATGTGTATTGTTACTTGTTCGTGGGTAGAGTCTAGCCCAGTGGTACTTTGTAAACCTTGTATTGCTTGATGGTGATATTGCACTTCTTGTTATTTTAAGCACATAATTTTGATCGTTTACTGCTCTAGCCCATTGTCGAGTTTTATCATAAATTTCATTTAATTTATTTTTAGCCTCTATATGTTTTCCATCATTTTTATCATAAACTTCACCACCCCACAATTCCAATAATTCAAAATCTTGTTTTTTAAACATTTATATAATCCTTGTTTTTTGTAATTTAGTAGAAATCAGTACACATCCCCCAGTAACAGCAAAATGTACCCAACACCCAATAACAGGTTTATCACTCACAGCCTCAACCGCTTCTTTATAAAGAGTCAATTGACCTGAATATTTCAAGGCCACATCATTCCATTCTGCTCTCGATTGTGGATTAGATTTATGATCAACAATTATGTAGCCCTCCTCTGTTTCCACTAAGGCATCAATCCATCCTGTTGCTGTTTGACCATTAGGTTTTACATACTCAATCGGATATTCAACATAAATAGCTTTTGCTTTTAGATGTTCTTCTGCAAACTTTTTAAACCGTATTGCACAGGTTAATCCATCTTCTGTACTGATATGCTCTGTTACTCCAAAGCTTTCTAATACTTGTTCTGCTAATGCTTTTGGATCTTCTGAATTATTAATAACCTGAGTGGCTATTAGCGCATGTATTGCTTCACCCAAGTTTGCCATATCTGGCGTGCCTTTTAAGCTGACTCTTTCACCTAGCTCAATCACCTCAACAACTTTTGCATTCTCTAACGGGGCAACTGCTGAGGGTGATAATTTCGCTGGTAATTTTTCTGCCTGACTATTAATTGATTTAAACCAATGGGGAGGCACTGCTGTTGATGTGGTAATTTCTGGTGATTCTTTTTGTTCCAATACTTTAAAGGCTGCTGAAATGGTTTGTTTACTTTCTGGCAAAGTGAGTTCTTTGTTGGCTTCTGTTTTTGGTAGCATCCATTCTGCACCTAAACAATTCAACCATTCGCCTTTATCCGTTTTCATTGGCATGATCAGGCAATCTCTTGGGCGGGTTAAGCTGACATACAAGAGTCGTTTAGATTCTTCTGTTGCCCTTTCTAATGCTTTTTGACCAAAATCAGATTCTTCTACCTGATCTTTTAAGGTAATACCCGTTGCTTGTTTACCAAAAGGCCAACACCAGTATTGTAGTTTTCTGCCTTTTAAGGGTTGGGTAATATCTAGGTTTTCATTATCTGCTGTAACAGATAAGCCCCATAAGCTACTTTTAATCTTACTATCTAGATCCATTGCTAGCACAATAGGCCATTCCAGACCTTTTGCTCCATGATGGGTTAATAATTGCACAGCATCTTTTTGCGTATTAGCCGCTTGATTGTCTTCCTTATCTTTTGCTAACTGAGTTAACCATAGTAATAGTCCTGTTACTGTGGCTACTTGTCCTGTATTACCACATTGGCTTTCATAGCTTTCCGCAAAGGATAAGCATTGTTCAATATTTAATAGGCGTTGTTTAGCTTGTTGTGTATTGGTTTGCCAACTTAATATTACTTGGCGAATATCGGCTGAGTAAATAGCCTGTGCCATTACTTCTGAGGGTGTTAGGTATTGGATTCTTTCTCTTTGTGCGGAAAGCGTTTTTAGTAAAGGAATTTCATCGCCCCAACTGTTTGCTTGTTGGCTTACTTCATTACTTTCTCTAGCTACATTTTGCTGTTCTATATAATCTAATCTGGATTGTAACCAAACCTCTGGCACATCGCCTTGCGTTAAACTTATAATTTCAGCCGTTGCCAGGCTGTCTCTGGGGTCTGCTAAATAACGCATAGCAGCTAAAACCAATGCGGCTTCGGGTGTTCTTAATAAACCCGTTTGACTTCGACTGACTGGAATACCAAAAGCGACTAATCCATTAGCCATTTCGTTCAGGTTGTCATGTGTACGGCATAATATTGCTATATCACCATAATTAGCGGTTCTAACACTTCCTGAGTCTTTATCTATTAATTGATAGTCATTTTCAATAAGTTCTTGAATACCTTTTGCCGTTGCTAATGCTTGTTCACTTTTCTTTCCAACCACCTGCCAATGTTCAACAGCTGTCGATTCAGTAATTTGATCAACGCCTGTTTTAGAGTTTAATGCTATACGATCTTTGGCTAATGTATTGGCAAAAGCAGGTACAAAGACTTCATTCACATAATTAACTAATTCAGGGCGTGAGCGCCATGATGTGGTCAATACATCTGTTTTTCCACCATTGGCATCCAGATGTTTTAATATGGCTTGCATTAATTCTGGATCAGACCCTCTGAACCCATAAATAGCTTGTTTTACATCACCCACCCAAATGACTTGTTTTGCTAATTTTGCTAAGCGTAAAAACAAAGCTAATTGGATCGGGCTGGTATCTTGAAATTCATCGACCATTAACAAATCCAATTCATCGGCTAAGACTTCTTGCACTTGAAGATTATCTAAAGCTTCATATAACAATTGTTCTTGATCAGTAAAATCAATTAAACCTCTGACTTTTTTACTGTATTGAAAATGTTCTAATGCTTTTGCCGCAATTTCAAAGATACTTTCACAATAATCTCTAATATCTTGTTGTAATCGTGGGTGCCTTTCAAAATCTGCCGCGACTCGTTGAACAGCTTCACAGGCTTCAAGGCTTTTCTTGGTAGTTTTATCTTTTGATAACTTAACCCAGTTTGACCAGACTAAATTTTTATATTTAATAGGAGCTACAAAGTCTTTTATTGATGCTAAATATTTCTTCGTCCCAACCGTAGTGTCTTCACCGTCTTCTATAAATTTAATCGCTGACTCTACGACTTCATATAATTCTTGATCCAAGTCTTTTGGCGATACTTTTGGAAAAAATGACAATAATGAATCTGCACTGTCTTGTCCACTTCCCTTAATGTCTTCTGAAGACTGATTATTTGATCTTGCAGTACTGACAATATCTTTAACGACCTTTTTCCAGTCTTCTTGGCCTAAGCGATAAGCCAAACCATTCATTGATTGCACTGCACTGACATCTAACACTTGTTCTAAGGCCAAACTAAATAAATGATTCGCTTCACTTTCTTCAATAACCTTTAACTGAGGCGATAAACCTGCTTCAAATGCAAATCGTTCAAGTAACTGGCCGCAAACACTGTTGACTGTCCCAAGCATTGCTTGATCCATCTGATTAGCAATTTGACTAAATCCACGTCCATTTAGTCTTTGCCTTACCCTTTCACGCAATTCACCAGCAGCTAACTTAGTAAAAGTTGTACCAATAACACCCGATGGTTTAGCAGGTTTTTTACTTGTCAGTATTTGTTCTAAATCTGAAGCTAATCGAAAAGTTTTACCACTTCCTGCACCCGCACTAATAAAAGTAATATGTTCCATCATTGCTATTCTCCCCACCCTGTTAATACGCGGTAATCATTAAAGCTATCGCTTTTCTCAGGAATAGTTAATGCATCCTCTCCTGCATCAGAATCTTCATCACTTTCTGTTCCTGTCACGGTTACTTCTATTAAGCCCTGATCAATTTGTTGCCTGCGCCATTTCCATGTTTTTTCCATTTTTTGCCAGATCACCGCATGGTTTTCATTTTCTGTAGGGGGTACATCAGTTGCATCAGGGAAATAATGTTTATCTTGTGCAACCATAGCCCCACCATCAATGATAAAAAAGGCAACAGGTGGCCACTTTTTAGATTGACTCGTTTTGTGGTTCAAATAAGAATAGGTGACTAGCTGCAAATGTTTATTATCTTTTAAACTGGCTTTTCGATATTTAATACCACCCCATTTAATATCAACCAAGGCTTCATCTCCGTCTTTATTAGTCACTTTCATATCTATAAAACCATGTAAGTTGCCGCCAAAAAACAATGCTTCTTGAGCTGCTTCCATTTCCACTTTTACAACGTTTGCTACCCGTAACTGATTAATAAGCTGGTGTAACGATTGTCTTGCAGTACTGATAAACATTTCCTTTTCTACCAATCGACCTCGCATTAATAAAACAGCCCCCTCTTCTGTTAATAACTGTTCCATCGTGGCATTGAACCACTCATCAACTTTTTGGGAATCTAATTTTTTTGCTGTTAATAATGCGGCATTTTCATTAAAGAACTTTTCATACAAGTGGTGGACTAGATTACCTTTTAATTGATTACCATCACTTAATGATTGTAAAGTACCAACTCTTAATTTCGCTTTATAATGCAACACCCATTGGTATGGGCTATAAAAGAAATTTTCTAAACTAGAATAAGATTCTTTCTCGCGTTTAGTTAAGTTTTTACCAGAGTCCAGCTGCCACCAACGCCTTAAAGACGGTAAAGGATTAAATGAGGTACTGACTGAGGTTAGTTTATTTAATAAAGCAATAGGGTCAGCAGTTAACACACTATCTTCAGCAATAATTTCATGCCAATTTTCAACACAACTAGTGATTTGATCCCATAATGGATGATGAGCATCATCACTATCATGAATAACTAATACCAACCGATCTGTTGCTGCATTAATTGGTTTTAACCAGCTTTGTGCTTGATGCTGTAATTCTTTATCCAGGTCAGGTAATAAAATACCTTGGCTAGCTAACTGCTGTACTTCTTTGCTAGGCCATACATAACCAGCCCCCGCCCCTTGAGCCTGCAAATCCCACCAAATCACTGTATCGACTGCTTGATTAAAACTATCCGCTTGCTGTGTCCCAACTAGCCATTTTTGTTGATCCGATATACATTCTGAATATTTATCGACAATCCCTGTTCCAGCCCCAGTTAATTGATCCAATAAATAACGTAATTGTTCAGGTTTAATACTACTAGTGCCACTCTCTAAAAGATTGCTTAATGCAGTATTTAATTCGCTTGCTTGACTATGTGCAGCCCCAAATAATGAACGCATAGATTCATCTTGATGTTTTGCTTGTTGCTGAGCTAACCAGTTTGCTACTTTATTACAACGCTGTTTAGCCACTTCAATATCTAATCCCTCATTGGGATCAAAACGCTCACTATTAAACCAATATTCAATATCTGCTTTTAATTGCTTAAAGTCTTTTTCATTAAAGTATTCACGCGTTTTTTCTTTTTCCAATAATTCAGCTAATTTAGCTTGCCATTGTTCCCCGTTAATACCAGGTGATTGCGCCACTATATTCGCTAGAGGTTTGCGAATTCTCGCAACTAATGGGCCGACAGGATGCATCAAAAATTGTAATAAAATTTCTGGGTTTAACGGAGCCCATAACAAATCTAATGTAATCGGTAATACTTGTAAGACAGGCCGCCAAGGTGAAAGGCTTTCAAAACCTAGCCGAGGCAAATCAACAGCCTCTAATGCCTCATCAATTTCTCCCCCTGATTGACTCGCTAATAATGCAACCGTTTTATCATGCAGGTGTTCTGACTCTTTGGCTAACCATTGACTAATTAATCGTGCAGAAACCGCTTTTGATCGTGCTTTAATCACCACAAAGCTATTATCACCCGCTAGTTTTATTTTATTAACTGAGCCATCATCTCCCTTAGCCAGTGACTGTGTCGATAGTTGCTGTAAACTATTTTGTAACAGACTTAAATCAGACCTTTGTTTAGCAGATGGTTTTAAAGCCACTTCTGTTGTGACAGTAAAGTGCTTTAAAATTTTCTGCCATAAAGGTGAAAAAGACTCTAATTCATCTAACAAACAAACTTCTTCGACCTGTGTTTTTTGATTATTAAGCGCAGATAAGATATTTTGCAATCGTTCGCCTAATCCATTACCAACCACCTCTTTAGCTGATTGCTCAATATCAGCCATATCTTTCAAACGTAGAGAAACTTCACCCTCAAGCTGACCACTCCAGCCAGCTTCATACCAACTATCTCGCCACAGTAATAAGGTTCTTGCAACATTAAATTGGTCTACGGCAAAAGATTGGTGATAAAAACGATTGGGGTTATCCAGTTCTTGTAAGCAGGCAAGGTATTGAATAATTCGAGTTGTTGTAGAGTCAGCTACTGCGGCTATACCGCATTGTGTTTCTAAAATTGTAAGAAAACCAATGGGGCCAACTTCTTTTTCACCCACAGTTGATTGAATCCGTTTTGGTTTCATTCCGTCTAAACCTAGTCCTAATTTGATTCGCATTTATGCCGTCTCCATTGATCGTTTCTACGTTAAACCGTGTTGAATTTAAGTATAGACACATTTTGTGCATTAATTTTTTACTCAATTTATATTATTGATTGTACATACGACCTATTACGTCCTATATTTAGACTAAATTAAATTTTTTATTTGAGTAAAACTAATGAGCCGTTCAGTTGATACCTTATACAGGCAGTGGTTAATGTTATCGAAAATTCCTCGCTATCCTAGGCGTATTAAAGCCCAAGAATTAAAAAGTATTTTATCGGCTGAGGGCTTTGATATAGATGGGCGTACGGTTCAAAGGGACTTAAATAATCTATCAGGTACTTTTCCACTGAATTATGACACCGAAGGGCGAACCAACTATTGGTATTGGATTAAGTCCGCCGCAGTACAAGACCTACCCAGTATGGAGCCTATTACCGCCTTAGCATTTGATATGGCAGAATCTTATTTAATCCCCATTTTACCAAAAGCCACATTAGACCTATTACAACCGTACTTTAAGCGAGCAAAAGAAGTATTGCAGGCTGCAACACAATCACATTTAAAAAACTGGCCCGATAAAGTGGCCGTCATTAGCCGAGGGCCTGAGTTATTAAAACCGCAAATAAAGCCAGAAATCCAACAAATCGTTTATGATGCCTTACTTAAAGAAAAACAAATTAAAGCGACTTATAAGCCCAGAAAAACACATAAGCCTTCTGATTATATTGTCCATCCTTTGGGTATTGTAAATAAACATGGAGTTATCTATTTAGTTTGTACTTTATGGAAATATCAAGATATTAAACAATTGGCTCTACATCGTTTTGAATCGGCTGAGTTAATTGAAGAAAACTCAAATACACCTAAACAATTTACTTTATCAGACTATGTACAAACAGATCATCAATTTGCTTATCCCATTACGCCTGATTTGATCCAGCTTAAAGTGCTGTTTGATGCTAGAGCAGGAGAGCATTTATTTGAAACGCCTTTGACAGAAAACCAGACTTTGACGACTCAAGATGATGGTAAGTTATTACTGGAGGCAGAAACATCAGATACTCAGGAATTGAGGTGGTGGTTGAGTGGCTTTGGGAGTGCTGTTGAAGTTATTGAGCCAGTTGGGTTGAGAGAATATTTTCAGAGTGAGGCTGAAGTATTGGCTAATGTTTATTTAGCATCAAAATGATTACTCTTGGGTTCATCCCATAATTGTCATTAGCCTTAAAATGCTCAATGTGCTGTAAAGAATACAGAAAAGCATTCCCTTTATTCATAAAACTAATTTTCCCTCATTACGTAAATGAGAAAGATGACAATCAGAAACCTTCTTAGCCTCTTTACTACTCAGCCATGTATCTTTATTGACCATTCAGCCCCCTAATTTTTAAATTTATTCAGGTAAAATACCTTTAAACGAAGTAGAGTCGTATTTTAATACAATGACAAATTTTGACCCATTAGAAAAATGTAGTAAATATTTTAAGTACATTGATTTTATAAACTGTGGTGAAACACAAAATAAAGTCCAACTAGCCAATACACCTGTAGACATTAGAACCATCAAAGCCATTCAAGAAATAGCCACTACCATCCTAGGCCCTATCGTTGAGCAATTTGGTAATATTACACTTACTTATGGTTTTTGTTCTAATGATTTACTTAAACAAATTAAAAAAGGCCCTAATCCTGGAATAGCTCCACAACTGGGCGCCGCATTCCTAAAAACATAAAAACTGATAAGTTTCTCAAAAAATAATACGACATGAATGCCGAACAATTTAGTGCGTTAATAAAAGCAGTTAAAATTGGCAAGTTAGTCGGTAATGCCCGCTATTTGCATATCAGTGCATTTGACGAGATAACACCTGAACTCAATGACTTCATCCTTCTGATCGCTAAAGCATTAAAGATTCCTCAGGATGACTGGAATATCATTAAATT
>Ga0209395_1002504_pt1 | contig 23889 bp, 39 predicted proteins | sample GOMGulsemesocosm_3_FD_184635 | JGI IMG/M metagenome (GOLD analysis project Ga0209395, IMG submission 184635) | Methane-oxidizing microbial communities from mesocosms in the Gulf of Mexico - GOM9D Gulf of Mexico (SPAdes) (version 2) | ecosystem: Environmental > Aquatic > Marine > Cold seeps... | reverse complement strand
TAACAGGTATGGGGAGTAGTGAGCTTAAGTTGTAGGTAATTAAACAAAAAACGTTGAATTGGTGTTTTTCAAGGCAACACACAAGGCATTAAAACGGACAAAAAATAGTTAGTTGTTTTTACTCCGTTCAACATTTTAACCAACAATTTTTTGCACGCTTAGCGTGCCGTTATATGTAAATGGAGTTTGCATGAAGTTTTTATTACCAATAATATGTTTTCTTTTGAATGGGTGCTCGACAGCTACATTTAATTCTAATGCTGGCATTTATGCTGAAAACCAAATTAGAAAAAGTGTAGTGAAGAGATATACCAACTATGAAGTTTGGGAGTTAGGTGCTTCACAAGTAGGTCATGTAGAAACCAGATATTGCCAAAAAAATATTCGTGACTATAAACCCAGTAAAGACGCTTTAATTTCTGAATTAAAAGTAAAAACACAGACGTTAGGTGGCAATGCTTTAGTTTTTGACTCTTGTTTGGTTAACATAAGTACTGGTAGTTGTAATACTCAGATTCAATGTAATGGTATGGCTTATCTTATTACATATAACAAGTAATTAAAATTATTCGCGTGGAGATTTCTTTATTGGTGTTGCTACCTTTACTCGGAGTGTTAATAGCTAGAGTTCTATGCAAGGGATCACTAACTGTTTAAAACGGCGTTATTTGTGCCTAGCTAGTGGGTACTGTTTATTTGTACAGCCTCGTTGTATATACTCAATTTTCATAAAAAGGAAAAGTACAAAGATGGCATTAAAAAACGAAGAAAAAGTCCCTAGCCCAGAAGAATACTGTGGCATGCGCGTAAAAGCAGGTTTGTCACCAAAATCTTTAGATGCTGCTATGATAGGCCTACCAAATACCCTATATGGTATATCAATCAGAGATGATGAAGTGCTCATTGCAATGGGACGTGTAGTTGGAGACGGGGCATGTAATTTCGAAGTTGTAGATGTAGCTGTAGACCCAAGTTATCAAGGACAAGGATTGGGTAGAAAAATAATGAAGCATATAGATAACTATTTATCATCTGTAGCACTTCCGGGATCTTATGTTTCAATGATTGCAGATGAGCCCATTTTCTATGAAAAACTCGGTTACAGGCTCGTATCTCCGGCGAGTCAAGGTATGACGAAAAAGTTTAAACCGTACAAGTAACAAGCGGCTAACAGTTTGTTACGTGTGCTAAGCGTCCTGAACATTAATTGAGTTGTAGTGTAGATATGGAATTTAGTAATTTTATCGAAAGTATAATCTTATTGATCAGCGGCGGAATAATCGTACTTTTTGGTTCTGGAAAAATATTTCCGCAGGTTTCTAATCTTAATAATATCGGAAAAGACAGAATAAAAATGGTATTTATCATCGGCTTGATAATAGTTCTTGCCGGTGTAATTCAGTTAGTCCGGCATCTAATGTAATGGGTATTGAAACTAGTGGTCCGTATAACAAGGCAAATAACAATCGCCCACAAAGTAATACTCAGCCTTTGTTTGCGGCGTTTGGAGATTTAAAGTGATTACATATCAACCTGCCTGTGATTTATCCAAATCGGCAGAAATTACCTATAATAATATGCGCCCATATTATGAGCACTATTTAGTTGATTGGGAGCAGCCTAAAATACTCGAACAAATTTTGAGTTTAGAAAATTGGGATATCTTATCTGAGGGTGAGGTGGTAGGAGCTATTCGCCTATCATTTGATAGCGATGAGTGTTATCTACGTGACCTTCAAGTCAGCGAAGATTTCAGAAATAAAGGTATTGGTGCCGCAGCATTAATAGAGTCAACTAGATTAGCTCAGGCCTCAGGAGTAAGAAAACTCAAATTAAGAGTTTTTAAAATCAGTCCAGCGCATCACTTATATAAAAGAAACGGTTTTACGTTGGTGAGTGAGGATGAAAGGTTCTACTACATGGAGCAAACCCTCTCCTACCAAGGCAATTAAACGAAAAATTTACAGTTGGCTATCGCTTCACGCTTATAGGCAATCATTATGTTCTGCTTAACAAGGCTTTAGCTGAAAAATTAACATTCATGAATCTTTATACAATTTAAAAGGATATATTTTGCATGTCATGCGACAAGAACAAGATTTACGTCGATTTATTCTACAAAACTAAATACGGCTAATAAGTCATTCAAGCAAGACTAATAACCGTTGGCTTTTGTTTCTGCGTCGCTAATTTAAGCCAACAATTTTTGCCGCTTATTGCAGCATTATTCGAAACATGGAGAGTATATAAATATGGCCGTAGTGAAATCAATATTCATAGTTTTAACTATTTCTTTAATTGGGCTAGCGGTATTTTACGAAGATATTGTGTCAAAAATATTAATTCCTCAATATATTGAATGGGGTCATGAAACCGAAGTGCATGGGCTTAAATTAGGCATCCCTTTAGATGAAGAAGGCCTAAAATTAGCAAAAGATATCGGGGTCAAATCACCAGAAAAAATCAGAATTGTTTATGTTGACGAGGTACCTTTTCCATACGATAACTTCGCACTGAAAGTGTTAGGTGAATCAGTAGGGGCTATAGGAGAAAATATTATAAATGAAGCGCAAGCTTTTGGTTACTCAATATATGTTAGAAAAGACTATGAGTTTGATAGACCAAGATTAGCTCACGAAATAGTCCATGTCTTGCAAATAGAGAGGTCAACTTTTGAGGACGTTACTTTTCAACATTTGTCTGACTTGGCTCAATATGGATATTCTAAGGCTCCCCTGGAGGTTGAAGCATTTAAGGCAAATATAAAGTACGGTGGGAGTTAATTCGGCTCTTAACGAGGCGCTATCAGCTGCTAAAACGTTGCAGTCAAACTGGATGTATTATGGAAATAATCAGAAGTAAAGAATTTATAGCAACACGCGCATGGGGTGCTAAAGATATATCCAATATGAACGGGATTACTACTCGCTTACATTGGACAGATAAACCATACAAGTGGCACATTAACGATGGCGAAGAAGTTTTTGTCGTTTTAGATGGTGTTGTCGAAATGTTTTATAAAGAAAACGGTATAGAACAATCTACCACTTTAAATACAGGTGATATTTTCTATGCATCTATTGGCACAGAACATGTTGCTCACCCCAAAGGTGAGGCTAGGGTATTAGTCGTGGAAGCAGAGGGCAGCGTATAACAAATTAAAAGGACAAAAGTCAGTTGGCTTTTGTTCCTACTTCGCGAATTTTAGCCAACAATAATTTGCCTCTTAACGAGGCGTCATGTCTGTGGGAGATTATGTCATGTCAATTAGTTTAATTACTGAAAATTCTTGGGATGACATCGTAAAAATCCAAGAAGAAGCCTATACCGATATCGACCCTGAAGATGTAAACATTCTAAAAAATAAATGGCATTCATCGCCTAAAACCTGTGCTGTATATTCAGACCATAAAGGTAAAATATTAGCTTACTTATTAGCACATCCATGGGCGGGTAAAACCCCACCAAAGTTAAATGAAAAAATCTCTGTAACTTCCAGCCCAACTTTATTTATTCATGATCTAGCATTAGCTCTTGAAGGAAGGGGAAAAAATATTGGTAAAGAATTAGTAAAGAACCTAATTGATAATGCCCAAGCTCAGAGTTTTGTCAGAATAATTTTAGTAGCGGTTCAAAACTCAATTGTTTGAGCTTATTTTGAGCCAGTTCTTCATTAAATATTGCCAAGTTTGTTTGATAGGTAGCTGCCTTCTTCATGTGGTGATAGACAAGGTAAAGGCTTGAAAATAACACAAAATCGATGACTGAGCTTAAATTGTTTTTAGTCAATACTCGACTATTAAAGTTCCTATCAATAGTATCAAACAAGGTTGCGATCACTAGACCTGATAAATTACTGATAATAAGATAAGTAAAAAAACTAATACTACCAACTTTTAGGTAGGTAGCAGCCGAAAAGGGCAGGTCTTGATTGTTAACCATCTTTTTAATGGTTATACGCACCAGCAACATCACAACTAACGCACTAATAAATAAACTTATAGGCCCTTCGGGCGTAATAAGGTACCAGTTAATATTTTCATATCCGTTGAACCGTGTTTTTATCACACTAAAATAACAAAAAATAAAAATAAAAACTAAAAAAGCTTTATTTAAGCCAAGCGTTTTTTGGAATCGTTTTAACATAGTATTACCTAAATGGTGATGGACGCTGGAAGCTGTAAAAACTGAATAAGGGCAATATGTTAGCTAATTGCCCTTTAATTTGCGATAGTTTTAGTTATTAACTGCTGGCCAAGTATTCACCACATCTCCTGTACTATTAAGCACTTCAAGCTTTACTTGATCATTTTTATCTATATAAAAACTTGCACGTGGCGTACCGTCTTGAGCAAACAAAAATAGTCCATTGTTTCTACTACCCGTTTTACCTAACAATATTCGGGAAGCACCACCTATTAAACCTTGATCTTTGTAGTATTGGAGCCTTTCACGCTTTTTCGCTTTGTCTTTTATTTGCTTTAGCTCTAACATGATTTCATCAGTTTTGCCTTGCTTTTCAAGCATAGCCCTGTCGTTGAATGCCAAACCAGATCGAACAATACGCTTGTCGCCACGTTGCTTATCCGTAGTTAATAGCTGTAGTACCTGGTCACCATTATATTGATCAAATGTGAGTGACATTCCCGCACTATGGCCTCTTTCTGTTTTGCGCCCATCGTAAATAAAGCCTCCGGCCTCAATACCGTCCTCGTTGAAGAAAAGCATTCCTGAACGCTTCTTTCTATCTCTATTTAGAATACGGCCATTTATTTTTTCATCCCCATTAGGGAAATAATCAGTATTGGTAATAACCATTTTAACTGTACCGTCAGCTTCGACGATATTTAATCTTTGTACATTAAGTGATTTAAATTCATTTATTTGTGACTTTGTTGCGCCACTCATTAGTATCGAGGCAGTTAAACCAATACATACAATGACTGATATTTTCAATAATTTGACTTCATTTTTTAGTTTCATCTTTCTACTCCATTAAGTTGATGAAGTTAGTATGAGAAATTAGTTTTTAATAAACGATAAAGAATTGATGAACTAAGGATTATTTTTTATGAGCTAAGGAGTTAAGCAAAATATCATTATACTTGTATTGTATTTCTTCAAAAATTAACAGCTGTAACAACAATGACTTTTATTTTGATACGGATAAAACTGGTCTTTGGACTTGATAGTGCCTGCATCGGGATGATGCAAGGCGGTAATTTAGCAACCTCTGCTAACAGATTATTTCTTTTGATTGTTTTACATAATCTACACTTGTCATTAACATCAACTCCGTGGATACTAATGGTAAGTTAGGCTCGCTTATTATATGAAAAGCATGCCAACGGCTTTAAGTAAAGACAGATGGACTCTCCTCATTTGAAGCTTCTTATCAACTTCACTATGGCACATTCGCTAGCGATAGATGCTGAGTGGGAAGTCCATTTCATTGGTTATATATACATGGAGGTTCGGTGAGAAAGGTTTATCTATTTGATTGGGGCGACACTTTGATGGTCGACTTTCCAGGTGTTACAGGCAAAATGTGTGACTGGAAAATTGTTGAGGCTGTTACTGAAGCCAAAGAGACTTTGGAAGAGTTATCTAAACAATCGAAAATATATATTGCTACGGGGGCTGTTGATTCAACTGTGCTAGATATTCAACAGGCTTTTGAGCGTGTGGGTTTAAGCCAATATATATCAGGATATTTCTGTCAAGCGAACTTAGGGCTATCAAAAGGAAGTCCTGAATTTCTTGAGTCCATTTTAGACAAGTTAAAAGTTCCTTCATCAAGTGTTGCCATGGTTGGTGATAATCTCGTTAAAGATATAAAACCTGCACTAGCTACAGGTATTCAAGCATTTTGGTTTACGGACAAAAGTATAGAGTCTGCTCCAGATAATGTTAAAGTAATTAAACAGTTGAGTGAATTGTACATAAAACAAGGCAATTAAACGGTAAATTTACAGTTGGCTGTTTTTCGTTCCTCAAACATTTTAGCTAATCGTAATTTTAAGCTTATTGCTGCGTTAAGTGCCTTTGTTGTTTGAGCATTTAAACCTTTTGTTCGCTTATATCGTCTAAGTAGTGATTTTAATCATTTAAAAGGAAAACAATGAAACTCTTAACCACTATTCTTTTAGCAACCGCTTTGTTTGCTACAAGTGTGATAGCAGAGCCTATCAAGAAAGTACTAATCGTAGTATCGAATAGGGTAGATATGGGAGACCCTGAAAAGCATGATGCAAGAAATAATTTATGGGAAGTCGCACCTCCTTATCACATTTTTGTTAGTCACGGCTTTGAAGTAGACTTCGTATCACCCAAAGGTGGAGAGGTTGAGTTTATGATGGATCCTCTAGGCATAAGTAGTTACACCATCAAATATGAAGGTTTTTTAGAAAAAGCGAACAGTTCATTCTCACCTACTCAAATTGATCCTAACGAATATTGGGCTGTGTATATTGGTGGTGGCTATGGTGCAATGTTTGACGTTGCAGATAACAAAAAAATCAATTCGATCATAAGCAGTGTTTATGAATCTGGCGGAGTTGTTGGTGTAGGAGGTCATGGCTCTGCAGGTATAGCAAATGTGACGTTATCTAGCGGGGAGTACTTGGTAAAAGGGAAAAAAGTCGCTGGATTTCCTAACTCTACTGAAACAGCCAAATCATGGGCAAAGCAAGGCACACTTTTGCCCTTTCTTATTGAAAGTCAACTTAATAAAAATGGTGCCATAGCTCAAAATAAGAAGACGTTAAAAGATAAACATGCAGTGGTCACAGATCAACGTATTGTATCAACAATGTTTCTTCCTTCTGCGGCACTTGTCGCAAAAGAAATGATAATTTTAAACAAATTATAAAGTCACCAAACAAGGCGCTCAACGAATAGGGATATAGCTGTGGATTTGGCATTAAAAAAAGAAATAGTAGAAGCTGAGGAAAGCTTAAGGTTGGCCATGATTTCATCTGATATTGAGGTCCTTAATCAACTTCTTTCAAAGGATTTAATTTTTACTAATCATCTGGGACAGATTCTATCAAAAAGTGACGATTTAGCTGCTCACACTAAAGGCGATTTTAAAATTAACCTCTTATCGTTATCCGACCAAATAATAAAACCTTCGGGTAACGTTGTGATAGTATCAGCTCATGCAAATATCGTAGGCAGTTACAAAGGTGAAGCTACGAGTGGCAATTTTCGTTTCACCAGAGTGTGGGAAAAACTCGCTAGTAAATGGCAGGTTTTGGCTGGGCATGCAAGCTTCGTAGCCTAACAAGCAAATCAACAGGACTAAAAACAGTTGGCTTTTGCTCCTGCGTCGCTTATTTTAGCCAACAATATTTTCGCATTAATGAGCCCGTTATGTTCTCTGGAGGTGTCGTGCAGATTAGTGAAATAACACGAAGTGACTTTGAATCTTTTTGGCCTGTTTTTAAAGATGTCGTACTTGCCCAAGAAACCTATGCATTTGATCCAAAAATAGATTTTGAAACAGCTTATGATTTATGGTGTTTATCTCCAGATAAAGCATATGCAATAAAAGAAAATGGTTTAATACTCGGTTCATATTATATTAAAGCAAATGCTTCAGGACCTAGCTCTCACATATCTAATTGTGGTTACATGGTAAGCCCAGGAAGTCGTGGTAAAGGTATAGCTCGTAAGTTGTGTTTACATTCACAACAGGTAGCAATAGAGCTAGGTTATAGCGCTATGCAATTTAATTCAGTTGTTTCGACAAATGAGGTTGCCATTAAATTATGGGGAAAGCTTGGATATCAGATTATTGGTACCATTCCTAAGGCATATAAGCATAAAAAGCTTGGGCTTGTTGATTCTTTTATAATGTTTAAGCAGCTGAGAACATAACAAGCCATTACAGTAACGGGACTGCTAACAGTTTGCTCAGTTTCGTTTAGCTCTACATTTTAGCAAGCTATTATCAGCCCTATAAGAGGGCGTTAGCGCTATTGAGAATTGATGTGAATATTAAATATCGAGATATCTTTTTAAATCATTTAGAGCTTCTTCATCAGTTTATTGAAACAGTTGAAGTTCATTGTTCAAATGAATCAAAATTACTTAATGCGAGACTTGTTGATGATATGTTCCCATTCAATGTACAAGCAAAGATTGCAGCTAATTTTGCTCTAAGGGGGTGTTGTCCTCTTTCAGGCAAAGAATACAAAGAACTAGAGGGTGACATTGATAGTTTTTCCGAACTGAAAGGATATGTTGCATCCACAATTGATTATATTAACCAATTATCCGAGCCAACATTAGAGCAGATGAAACTCAAAGTGAAAGACACGGCTGGATTTAATGCGATCTCTATGTCTGCTACTGAATATATCTCTTCATTTGTACTCCCAAATTTCTTTTTTCATATTAGCATGGTATACGCTATAGCAAAGTCAAATGGACTGCCTGTTACAAAAGGTGACTTTGATGGAATACATCAATATCCCAAGGGGTTTAGCTGGGAGAAATAACAACACTAACAAGCAAATAAACAGGGACCAAAACAGTTGGCATTTGCTCCTGCGTCGCTTATTTTAGTCAACAATTTTTGTCCGCTTAAGCGGGCAGTATGAGTATTCAAAAAGGAAGTGTTTATGTCTCCGGATGAGATCCTATCAACTGTTAAAAAATACAAGTTAAAGTCAGTTAAAATCCTAATGGGTTTTCTTGCTTTCGCCATCGCTGTAAATTGGTACTTCATTACCACAGGAATTGAACGCCAAGTAGAATTAGGTTTGCCTTATGTGAGCAGCGACTCAGGATTTATTTGGGGCGTAATAATCACAGGGCTTTATACCGTTTTGTATTTATGTTTTTATTCTATTGAAAATATACTACTTGAACTCTTAATTAAGCCTAAAGAAATCCCAGAGTAAAATACTTATAACAAGTCACTCAAAAGGAAAAATAATAGTTGGTTTTTGACCTATCGTCGCTTATTCTAACCAACGATATTTAGCCTGTTGACAGGGTTTTATGTAATTAATTTAATGGAGTAAAAGTATGGGTGGTATAGGGATATTTTCGATATTGATAATCTTTCTTTTAGTTTGGGTTTTACCCGTAGCTTTGATTTTAAGTTCATCAAAAACTCGCGGTGGAGAAAAACTTGCTTGGTTGTTGTTAGTCGTCTTTGTATCTTGGTTTGCTTGGATATTCTATCTACTTTTAGCGCCTCTCAAAAATAAAGAAGCACCACAGTAGTAAATTCCATAACAAGGCAATCAAACGGGATAAAACCGTTGTTTTTGTCCTGCCTTAAAGCAACTATTATTTACCGCCTAGTTAGGCGGTATGTTTCAGTGTTTAGAAGAGTAGGTAGATGACTCGAGATTTATTAAAAGCAATAGCTTTACTTTTCTTTCTATCAGGTTGTGCTGAAAGAGTCATTGATATTAGTGACAAAGAAGGAAAAATTGTAGGGGGTTGTAATGCTGGTTTTGATTGGCACTTCTACGGTCTACAAGATTCTATTGATTATGTGTTGTATGAGTGCGCGAAAGAATCAATTGCTAAGGGTTATACAATCTCGGATAAAAGATTACTCACTCTTGATTTTACATTACCAGATCCTCCTCAAGGCCAGTCGTGGAATAGAAAGTTAGCGATGAGGCAATTTCATAGCGGTAAAATATCGGAAAGACAATTAGGTTACATTCTTGCTGCAACTGAATTTGAATATATCAAAGTTATATGGGGTGCCGAAGAAGACTTAGCTAATGGAAAGATAACCGAAGCTGAATTTAATGAAATAGACAAAACGGCCAAGCTAAAATGGCTTGGTAAATAACACACCTAACAGGTCACCGAAAAAGACAATAAACAGTCTTCATCGTCGCGATGTTAGCCAACTATTTATTTGCCTGTTAACAAGGCGATATATGCAAAGGATGCTCATGCTCAAGCTGGTAGTTTTAAGTTCTCTTTTAATAGTCTCAATGTTCTCCGCTGAGGCTAAAAGTGAATGTGATATTTCGGGTCTTTGGAATCACTCTGCTAAACCAGCAAAACTTTTTGTCAATTTAAGTAAAGGCGAGATTTCTGTTCATTCTCATGACAATAACGCTAAAGCAATTGGACTCATTGTTTTAAAAGGTCTTGTGTTAGATTCAAACTTGACCTCTTGGAATGCAAAAATGTACAGCGCAGCTGAAGATTCGTTTGTTGATGTTAAAATAACATCGAATAGCTGTATGCAATTAAGTGTTAGCTTTAACAACGAAGAAGTTTTAGGGCTATTAAGGTAGATTTTCATATAACAAACTGTTAACTCAAGATAAAACGCAGTTGGCTGTGTTTTGTTCCTCAACTATTTAACCAACAATGTTTTGCCCATTAACGCGGGTTATATCAATCATACAATCAATATTTGGAGTGAAAATGGACCTGTTACAAGGATTATTATTAATTACATCAATCCACATTTTAGCGGCGGCTTCGCCGGGACCTGATTTTGTTTTGGTTTCCCAGCAAACATTAGCAAATGGGAAAAAAGCGGGGTTAATGTGTAGTATAGGAATAGCCCTTGGTCTTTCAATTCATATTATCTACTCAGCATTGGGATTAGCTACAGTTATTGCCAACTCCTCAAGTGCTCTTTGGGTCATTAAAATATTAGGAGGGGGTTATTTATTGTATTTGGGAGTTAAAGGCTTACGCTCTAAGCCAATAAATAACAAAGAGGTTGTTGATTCAAAGATAATTAAATATTCAGCTAAAAAAAGTATAGGAGTTGGCTTTTTATGTAACGCATTAAATCCAAAAGCCCCGATATATTTTGTGTCTCTTTTTACCCTAGTACTTTCCCCTGAAATGCCTATTTATCAAATAGCTATCTATGGCGTGTGGATGATGGTAATACAACTGGCTTGGTTCTCTACCGTTGTAGGGCTACTATCTCGTCCAGCTATAAATAATAAATTTAAAAAATGTGGTCACTGGATCGACCGTATATTAGGTGGGGCAATGATAGCTTTAGGTATTAAGGTTATAGCAACACGTACCAATTAATGGTTAACAAGGCATTTAAGCGGATTGGTTACCGTTTACTCGGTTCCGTTTGCTATACATTTTAGCTACTAACCTTTGCCGTTAATGCTGGCGTAAGGCACCATGAAAGTATGAACCTAGATTACTCATAACATTCGATAGGTGAACTTAAAGACATATTAAATAATATGGGAAAGGTGCTTAATAAACAGTTATAACGTCAATCGTTAATATCCCAATTCCCATAAGATTAGAGGTATAAATGCATATAGAGTTATCAGAAAACCCAAGCAAAGCAGATTCAAATGTTATTAGCCAAGGTATTAAATCCTATAATCAAAACCATATATCGGATGACACAGTATTTGAAAAAGATACAACATTTTCTGTTTTTGCTCGAGATGATAAAGGAAAAATCATTGGCGGGATCAGAGCAACAGCATTTTGGAATTATTGCATCATTGAATTGCTTTGGTTGTCAGATGAAACAAGGGGAAAAGGAATTGGTAGTGCACTTATGGAAGAAGCTGAATCTTATGCGGCCAAAAAAGGTTTCGAATATATGCGCACAGAAACCCTTAGTTTTCAGGCGAAACCCTTTTATGAAAAGCTAGGTTATCAAGTTTTCGGTGAGTTACCAGACCACCCTAAGGGGCATACCACTTACTGTATGGTAAAGACGTTATAAGCTGTTCAAGCGGGACAAATTATAGTTGTGTTTTTCCTCTTCGTCGCTTACTTTAGCAACTGAAACTAGCCCATTAAATGGGCGTTATATGAAAGGAGTACCCCAGGAAATGAGTGCAATCATAATTATTAGAGTTCAAGTTTTAGATCCTTCTAAATTAAAAAGTTACCAAGATGTAGCGCCCTTAATTATTGAAAAATATAACGGTAAGCGGAAAGTCAGAGGAGGCGAAGTTGTTACCTTAGAAGGCCCTGATGATAATAGACGAATAGTCGTCATAGAATTCGGATCATTAGATGAAGCTAAAAAGTTTTATTATTCCGATGAATACGAAGCGGCAATTAAACTTCGTAGTGGTGCTGCTGACTTTGAAATGATTGCAATTGACTGTATTGACTAATTTTATTTAACAAGTTGCTCAAACAGCCACGCAATAGTTGGCTTATACTCCTGAGCCCCTTATTTTAACTAACTACAATTTTACGCTTAAAACGGCGTTAGGCATTGGGAGGCAAAGTGTACATTGAATCTAAGCACCAATTACGGCAGCTTTACGCTTTACCAAAAGCTCGAGCAATAGAAAAAGAGTTAGACTTATTAGATGAACAGTCTATTCGTTTCATTCAATCATCTCCTTTTGTTGTTATTTCGACTTTTGATGAAGAAGGGAAAATGAATATATCTCCTCGTGGTGGGGCAGCCGGTTTTGTATCTATTTTAAGTCATAAAAGTATCATTATTCCTGATGTGAAAGGCAATAATAGAATTGATAGCCTTTTTAATATTGTAGAAACGGGTAAAGTGGGTTGTTTATTTTTAGTTCCTAACTTAAATGAAACATTAAGGATAAATGGTAATGCCAAGGTTTCTATTAAGAAAGAGCATTTAGGTTTGGATTTTGGTCTGTCAAGACCACCAAAATCTTGTATAGAAGTTGCAATAACGGAAGTATTCTTGCACTGTTCCATGTCATTAATAAGGTCAAAGTTAAGGCTAGGTTAGCTAGTGTTAAAGTGTCGCGTAAAAATGCCTAACAAGTATTTTTAACGGTAAAATTTCAGCTAGCTGTTTTCACTCCGTTCAACAATTTGCCAACAATTACCTAGTCTGTTATTCGTGTGTTATATTTTTATGAGATTATCGAGTTAATGTTCAATTATAAAAGATTAATATCTTTATTAATCTTCCTTCCTATCGTTGTAATTAATGTTTCAATTGCCAGTACAATGAACGATCTTGAGCTCATCCAGATACTAAGAGATGATGTTAATGGCATTGATGGGTTAGGCAACCCTAGAGGTATTAAAGCTCTTTCAGATAATTCTAAAGTTTTAGTCTCTAGCGGAGATGATAATGCTTTTGCTGTTTTCAATGTAGATAATGATTTCAAACTTACATTCAGCCAAGTGTTTAAAAATTCTTCTGATAACATAAATGGCCTTGAAGGTGCTTCTGGTCTTTTATCTTTGGAGCATGGGAAAAAAGTAATCGTGACTGGGTTTTATGACGGGGCTTTAGCCTTATTTTCACGTAAGAATAAGGCTTATCGTTTTAATAAAGCTATAAGCGACGGTCTTAGTGAACAACAAGTGTTTAATAATGATGTGCCAGTTGGAAAGGTGGATAGGCTTGGACTGCTTGGAGCTTGGGATATAGTCAACACACTGAATGAAAAGCAAGTTTTAGTTGCAAGCTATATAAGTAACACCGTAGCCATCTTTGACATAACACCAGAAGAGGAGGTTACTTTCAATAGGGTCGTAAAAGACGCCAAACCACTAGAAGATGATTTGGGAAAACCAGTTAGCCTTGCATTGTCTCCCTTGAATGATGAACTCTATGTCTTAGGGTTTGAAAAGCATCAATTAACTATCTTTAATAGAAGCAAAGAAGGAAAGTTACTCGTTAAGCAAGTTTTCAAAAACGGTGTTGATGGAGTAACGCAATTTACAAATCCTCAAAAAATAGTTGTTTCTCCCAATGGGAAATTTTTGTACATCGCTTGTGCAGGAAGTAATTCTATTGTTATTTTTCATAAATTGGATACAGGACAATATGCATTTTTGCAGGCTATTAACAATTCCGACATTGGAGGCTCTGGACTAGAAGGTGCAAGCAGTTTAGCTATATCGACCGACGGTTCAATAGTTTATGCGGCAGGGGAGTCCGGTGGCGGGCTTCATTTGTTTAGGGCCGGAAATGATGGAAAGCTTACCTTTAAGAGCAAACTATTAAAGGTACGTGATAATGATTTAAATAAAATATCATCAATTACACTTACTAGAGATAATCGACACCTTTTGGTCGCCACCGGTAAAGGTAATTCAGTATTTGTCTTTAAGATAAAACTTAGATAGGCGTAACGGAATATAATAAGTTACTCAAAAAGACGAAAACCCTAGCTTTGGGCACCTTCATCGCTAATTTTAATCAACAGTTTTTGCCTCTTATTGAAGTGTTAGCAGTACCTTAAGGATTGAATATGACATTGCCGAAATTTCCATGGAAAACGTCCAGCTTCTTTTTAGTTCTCTTTTTGTTACTCGAACCAGAGTTTATAGCTGTTGCTGTACTATTGGATGGTATTGGCTTAGAGTTTTTTGTTTTGCTTTTGGAAGTTCAGGCAATGGCTGTATTTGGCTATTATTTTCAAAATTGGTTTAAGCCAATAGCGAAACCAATTTATAAATTAATTCAAAAGCTAGACCCATATTTCTTTGTTCCGACGAAATCCGCTGTAGTTCAATATCCAATTGTGCTCGTTCATGCTATCCCTGGACTTATTTTGTTTTCAATTGGCCTATTATTTGTTAAATTCGATTCTCTATCGGTCTAGGGTATTGCTAACAAACTAATAAACAAGGACAAAAAAGTTGGCTGCGCTTTACATTTTGCTAACAATTACTCGGCCTATTATTTAGGCAATATATGTTTAGGGGAACCCATGGATGTATCTGATGTAAAGAAATTATGCTTGAGCTTTACTGATACTAGTGTAGCGGAAAGAGGCGAGCCTTCGAATGTACTTACCTATAAAGTAAGAGCCAGAAATTTTGCTTACTTTAAAACTAGCGAGCCAGAACGTTGGCGTTTTAGCGTCCGTGTATCACCTGAAAGGTTCTTGGAGCTAACAGATCAACCAGGTGTAAAAGCTGCTCGCTACATGCATCGTTTTCATTGGATCACCATTGTTAATGTTAACAAATTTGATCCCGAGTATTTAACAGAGCTGGTTAGTTGGTCTTATCGTAAGGCTTGTTCAACATTAAGTAAAAAAGCACGGCTCGAGTTAAAAATATAACAAGCAAAGAAACCTGGACAAAATTATTGCTTATTACCTTTTAGTGCACCATTAGCTTAATAATCATGGAGGATTATGAATATTTCTCGAATTTTACTCATTACCCTGATCTCTTTATTTCTTTGTTCATGTGCAGTTATGCCAAATATCACAGAGAAGTTTGATAAAAAATGCCAAACCGTACAAAAAAGGGTTGAGCTATCTGTTGAGCAATTAGAGATGTTTGGTGATGTAGAGTGCTCAGATAAAGATGATTGTAAAACTCAGTTTGTGGGTGAAGTCGTTGGCTCTGTGATCACTTTTCCTGTCACTGCAATAATCTCTGGATCAATTGCAGTCATTGGTAACTCCATTTACTGGGTGAATGAATATGGCGAGTGTAAGGGGTAAATTAAGCCATCAAATCACTAAAGCAGGAGGCAACTGTGGGTGAGTTCTGTTTCACTACACATTTTAACCGACTTTTATCCGTCTATTATGGGGCCGTCACGCCTATTCAACAAGGATCGAGTTATGGATAATAACAAAAGAAAAATTCAACGGAGTGCAATATTAATTAAATGCTTTATGGCTTTAGTTATGCTCACATTAGCTGCTCAAATTTATGATACCCATGTCATTGATTTTGGTGCAGTGGCCGGTGCCATTGGTATTTTATCAATGTTACGTGGCTTCCTTTGTTCTCCTCGTTTATTGTCAATGCCAATGAGAAGTTGGTTAGGCTCGGGGTATAAAATATCTAAAGAGAGTTATTTACATTTTATTCTAGCTTTCATACTCATTGTTGTAAGTGGCTTTTAACAAATAAGTATAACAAGTTGTTAATTCACGGCATAAATTGTTGATTAAATTTGTGTATGACAAATTATTCCCAACGACTACTTAACTTGTTATTTGACCGTTAAGGGAAATGTCTGGCTTTACAATTATTAAGGATTAAGAATGAAAGGGTTACAAATTTTATTGTTGTCATTGTTGGCTATGCCTACATTAGCATCAACGTTTTCTGATTCAGAAATAATCGCAATGGCACGCGAAGGGGCGCCAGATCATATAACTTCCAGAGCAACAATTATGAAGTTTGATAATGGCCAGTTTCGAGAAATTCACAAGGGAAAAAATAATTTCACGTGCATGGTGATTAGTGACCCTCAAGGCCGATATGAGCCATCGTGTTTTAATAAAGAGGCTATGCGTTCAGTTTTTGCTACCTATCAGTTTCAAATGAAACAGCTTTATGAAGGAAAAACACACGAAATAGTTAACCAAGAAATACAAGACGAGTTCAATAAAGGTCGTTTACCAACGGCTGAAACCGGTGCTTTAGTGTATATGATGTCACCACATAATAAGATGTTTGTACCCAGCATTAAAAAGCTAGTACGTACTCCAGTTCATCATATGTATTATTACCCAAAATTAGCTAACGAAACATTTTCACTCTCGGGGAAAAGCATCTCTATCTGGCAAGGGTATCCTCATCTTACAGCGCTGATTGTAGTGGTCGCTGAGGCGAAGCCATAACAAACCAATTCTAAAAGACAATAACAGTTAGCTGCCTTAGTTTTTCTGTTATTTTAGCCACACATTTTTCTGTTAATTGCCCGTTATAAGTCATGGATAGTGTATGAATCATAGTAAAGTTATTATTTCTATCATTGATGTTATAAGTAGGGGGTTGGCTGCTTTAATATTATTAAGATCTTTTTCTTACCTATTTCAAATCATACTGTTTAGTACTTGGGACTTTCTAATTTGGTTGTATCCAGTGGTTTGGATACTTGCCTTTTTATTTTCCGTTTACCCTAACTTTATTATGAATAAAATAAAGCAATCCCAAGCTCATTCCTGGTTCATTGCAAGGACGCCGGCATTCATTATTTCAATTATGGGTGTATTGTTCTTTTGTATGTCAGGAAATTAGAGTAAGCTGGCTTATAAGAAACTGTTAAATTTGGAAAAAACATAGTTGTCTGTGTTTAGAACCTCAATAATATAACTAATCATTATTTTCAGTTTAACAAACGTTATAGGCTGATCACATTCATATGGAGTAGTACACTTGGTCACTTGTTATCTCAATTATGTCATCGACCCATATAAAGCTAAAGAATTCGAACATTACGCTAAACTTTGGATCCCATTAGTCAATAAGTTTGGCGGAAATCATCACGGATACTTCCTTCCTTCAGAAGGCGCTAATAACAAAGCTTTAGCATTATTTTCATTTCCTAGTTTAGCCGCCTACGAACAATACCGAGAGAAATCACTTTCTGATAAAGATTGTATAAGTGCATTTAAATACGCGGAAGATACCCTGTGTATTTTAAGTTACGATCGCAGTTTCTTTCGTCCTATTTTAGAATAAACCTACCACAAGTTATTTAAATGTATAAATAATCTTGGCTGTTTTAACTATGAAGCTCTACCACATAGCGTTGCATTTTATTTAACGATTAAAAGCCTCTTATTGGGGCTGTACTAAGCAATTACGGATAGTATAAAGAATGGCCGAAAATTTTGTACATGAATCATTTATTGCTCCCCTATATCTAGAGACCAAACATTTTCATTTAAGCGTTTTAGAGGACTCATTAGCCAAGGCAGATTATGAGGCTGTGATGTCTAGTAAAAAAAGACTCCAAGGGATTTTTGGCTTAGGCTCGGAGTGGCCTAAACAAGATATGACATTAGAAGAAAACATTGAAAGCCTTAAAGTCCACAAGAAAGAATTCGGCTCCAGAGAAGCATTTGCATATTCAGTTTTCAATCATAACCAAACTAAGTGCCTTGGGTCTGTTTATATAGACCCAAGTCAATCACAACATTATGATTTTGAGGTATATTTATGGATTCGAGATGACAGCTTATGGTTAGATAAAGAGCTTTGTAATGTCATTCTAAAATGGCTTTCTAATGATTGGCCTTTCTCTAAAATAGCATTTCCAGGGCGTTGCATTTCGTGGCTTGAATGGAATGAACAGGTAAATATTGTAGAAGAAATTGTTTAATCAGGACAAAATACAGTTGACTATTTTCGCCTTAGTCGCTTATTTTAGTTATCAATTATTTTCCCATTGTTGTGGGCGTTAGCGCTCGATAGATAGAGAGCACACTATAGGCTGTAGTATGATTAAAATTATAAATAAATTAATAATGACAGGGCTACTTTTTATTAGTTTACTTGCTAGCTCTGAGCAACTAATTAAGAACAATGGCGATTTAAGTATTCCTTATAGTCTGATCATTGAAAGCTATAAATCTGACATCATTGTTAATGATGATACGATCACAATAGAAGCGAAAAAAGGCACCGATTTATATACGAATTCTGATGGTACAAGTTCTAAAGATAATGCTCCTAGGGTATTCTTTGAACCAAGGTCTGATTTTACCTTCTCTGCAAAGGTGACCGCAAACTTTACTACTTCCTATGATGGCGGCGCTTTATTTATTTACGCTGATGCAGAAAATTGGGGAAAGCTTTTATTTGAAAGATTTAAGACTGGATATAATGGCATTGCATCTACTGTGACTCGCTCAACGGGTGATGATGCTTACCATTCTTTAATTGAGAGTAATGAAATTCACCTTAAAATAGTAAGAAAAAACAATTCAATTACCTTTCTTTATTCAAAAGATGGCGAACAATGGTCCTACTTAAGGTCTTTTAGTATGGTATCAGCAGAGGCAATCAAAGTTGGATTTATCGCTCAATCACCAATTAGTCAAACCCATAAAGTTGTCTATTCTGATATTATCTTCAATGAATAAAATTACATTATTTTGCCCTATTTATAGGGCGTTATGTGTTTCTAAAAAATGGATTCCTAAATGTTAGAATTAAGACCAAACTGTGAATGCTGTGATAAGGATTTACCCCCAGCATCGAGTGAAGCAACTATCTGTACATTTGAATGCACGTTTTGTGCTAACTGTGCAGAATCTGTATTAAATTATAGATGCCCAAACTGTTCTGGTAATTTGGTTCAAAGACCTATTCGCCCTGTAATAGCTCTGAAAAATAATCCAGCCTCAACTAAACGTGTATTAAAAGCAAAGGGTTGTTTTTCAAATATATAAAAACAGTTGATTTGTTTCTTTGTAGGTACTTTACTCAACAATTTTTTCCGATTATTAGGGCTTTATACATACACGGAGGTTTACTGCACTTATGAAGTATTCAATATTTATTCTGGCTTTATTCTTATGTTCCTGCGCTGATCTTAATTCAAAAAATCAAAGTGCTCATCTTCGCCCTGGCAGTCTTGCCGAACTTACTTTAGGTATTCTTAAAAGTGATGATGGAGCTTCAAAATGTGAACAAGGTCATGCTCAAGACAGGATAAACTGTCGTAAAAGAAAACAGCAACAAGTTGATGCTATTAGTAAATCAATTAAAGTTCACACTGTTCAGTAATTTTTTTAGAAAGCTAATAAATAAGAATAAAATATAATTGGTTGTTTCATTAGGTTCAACATTTTTTGATAACTACATTTAGCGGTAGTGCAGGTGATAGTTGCTTTATTTCGACAAGGAGTCATTTTGAAAGTTGGTATTTTAGGTGGTGGGGTTGGTGGTTTAAGTTCAGCTATAGCACTAAAGCAAGAAGGATTTGATGTTACGGTTTATGAGCGTTCTAGCCGACCAACAGAAATAGGCGCCGGTATTGTTTGTTGGCCTAATGCGTCATTTGTTCTTAAGCAACTGGGTGTATTGGACCGTGTTGTCAAAGTTTCTGGTTCGTTAAATTTTATGAACCGATTCTCTGATACCGGTGAGGCGATTGGTTCACTCGATATAAACGAACTAAGTCGATTAATGAATTACCCAAGCTACTCAATTATTCGTAAAGACCTGATAAATATTTTAATTCAACGTTCTATCGAATTAAACATTACTATTCATTTCAGTCACGAAGTAACTCACTTAGCAGATAACAATTCCGGTACATCAGCTCACTTCAGTAATGGTAAAAGTATTCAGCCTGATATTATTGTTGGTGCTGACGGACGTATGAAATCAATGACTAGACAATATGTTAACGGAAATAACAACCCAATTTATCAAGGTTTTATCAATTGGGTTGGTATTTTTGAGCAAAGCTCAGCAAATTTCTCTCACTTGTGCGTTTCCGACTTCTGGGGAAAAGGAGAACGATTTGGCATTGTTCCTGTCTCAAACACGAAAGCCTATTGGGCTGGTGGCGTTGTGAGTGAACATATCAATAAAATAAAGCCTGAGCACTATAAGTCTGAGCTCAATTCAATATTTTCTGATTGGCCTGACCCTATTGCAACAATCATTAATGGCACTCCTCAGTCACATATAAATAAGATTTATGTGCATGACCACGATCCTATTAATTTATGGCATAAGAATAATGTGGTTTTATTAGGCGATGCCGCTCATTCACCACTACCAACATCTGGGCAAGGAGCATGTCAGGCGCTAGAGGATGCATGGCATTTAACCAAATGTCTGAAGGAGAATATAGATGATATATCTAAAGCGTTTACCTTGTTTACTCAGGTGAGAAAGTCTAAAACATCTGGCATTACAATGGGCGGTCGCCAATTGGCATCTTCTATCTTTAATCAAGATGAAAAATTTTGCAAACACCGAAACTTAGCAAGCAAAAATACAAATTATCTAGATGTTGTTGTAGGTATGGCAAAAGGCTGGTCTAGCGGTTTACCAATCAGCGCCCCACAAGAAAAGTAACAAGCACTAAAATAGTTTACAGCTTTAGTGCTACAACATTTAATCGAACACATTTCAGCCTGTTAATGAGGTGTTATTTCGACGGTCAAACGAGGGAGTATTATATCGATGCTTGGCAATAACCTACGTTTCAAAATAATCTGTAACCTTATAGTCTGCTCAGTATTATTGAACATTCACGCTTTTGCTCTCGCTGTAGAAACTGACATTCAATATCAACAGATAGAAAGTAAACAATTGGTAGGGCGGTTATGGACACCAGAGACATCAAATAAAAGCCCAGCAATTTTACTTATTGGTGGCTCAGGCGGAGGGTATGAAAACCAAGATGCTAAGTGGCTTTCATCGTTAGGCTTTGTTGTTCTCAATATTCGCTACTTCGGTGCACAATCGTTGCCAAAAAACTTAGTGAATATTCCGATAGAGTATTTCAATACTGCGCTGAGTTGGTTGAACAATCATACACTAGTTAAGAAAGGTGCTATTGGTTTATTCGGTCATTCTAAAGGAAGCGAAGCCGCTATATTAACTGCTTTTTATAACCCATTAGTAAAAGCTGTTGTAGTGAGGTCTCCTAGCTCTGTCGTATGGGCGGGACCGGGTTGGTCTGGTCTTAATGAATCGTCGTGGTCTTGGAAAAATGAACCACTGGATTACCATAGTGTGGGATTAATTGATGGAGGAATCTGGTTATCCCGTATTCTACGGGGTAAAAAACTGATAAAAACCCGAGAGATGTTTGACAATGTATTGGGTGATGTAAAAGCGGTTGAAAAGGCAAGGCTTCCTGTAGAACATATACAAGCGAATTTGTTATTACTTTCAGGAAAGGATGATCAACAATGGCCAAGTACAAAAATGGCAAATACGCTCGTGTCAGTTTTAGATGAGTCACATATTGAGTTTAGCTATAAACATATAGCCTTCGAGCACGCAGGTCATCGCCCTGGCCGTTTATCTAAACCAGATGATACGTTTGCCAATGGCGGCACTAATCAAGGAAATATTAAGGCTCACGCACTTACCAAAGTTGTAGTTAAAGCATTCTTTGATAAAAATCTGAATAAACCGTAAAGATCATTGCAATATGTCGGTGTAACAAGTCGTAACCGTTTAGGAGAAGACAATGTATATATCAGAGATTTCAGAGCGCTCTGGGTTATCGGTTCATACTTTAAGATATTACGAGAAAGAAGGGTTATTACGAAATATTTCGAGGAATACTTCAGGAAGAAGAAAATATTCTGAAGTTGACCTCATTTGGTTGACTTGGATTCAACGATTAAAGTCAACGGGAATGAGCCTCAAAGATATCAAGCAATTTTCAGTCTTAAGAACAATGGGTGATGCGAGTATATCTGATAGAAAAAATATGCTGATAGAGCACTCTCAGAAACTTAAATCTGATATTCAGCGTCTACAGAATGAACTCGATATTGTTGAGTACAAAGTTGAGGCTTACCAAGAAAAAGAGAATGAGCTCTTGACCTAGAGTTAACTCTAGCTTGTAAGATACTCCTTCATTTAGATTATGGGAGTATTTAATATGTTCGAAAAAGGCTACTTTATAACGGCGGAGTTAAGAGTAAAAAATAAAGAGATGGTTGCTGAAGCGAAATCTGCATTAAAAACATTGTGTGAAAAAACACTAGAAGAACCAGGTTGCAGTTTGTTTACCTTGCATCACTGTTCCGAGAACATAGACCGTTTTATTTTATGGGAAAGATTTGAAAACGAAGCGGCTTTCAAGCAACACTTCATAGAGCGGCATACAAAAGAATACGTTGACTTAGATCTTACTGAGGTTGTTCAGTTTTTCCAGTCAGATGTAGTTAGCGTTTAACAACTCACCCGAAAGAGCAAAGAAGAGTCTTTTTTGCACCTTCGTCGCTTCTTATAAGTAACTATTATTAGCCTCTTAGGGAGGCTATTCACCCGAAAATATTAAATACCTTAAACGGATTTTTCAGTCTTTTATAGAGAGAAGAGGCTGGTTTCAAAAAAGTTTTTCGTCTTGTAAAAACGTTCGTTTAAGCCACTTTTGCAATGCCATGATGGCGATGTCATTTTTACGCTCTAAAGCGCAACACAAATAAAAGTGGTTAAAAATATCTGGAGTTTTGTCAAATTTTAGCGGAACTTTTACTAAACGACCGGCTTCAATATCATTTCTAGCCAATATGTCTGTACTTAAAGCGATGCCTTGTCCTTCGATGGCCGCCTGTTGTAACAAAATACTATGGCTGAAGAAATGAATCGGTTGTTGCTTACCAGGAGATAAACCCAATTTATTAAATAAACGTTCCCAGTCATTTTCAGAGTTTTGGTGTTCACCTTCTAGCAGTGGATAACGCGATATAGCTTCATGGAACGGTAACTGGGAAAAACTTTCATAAAGATCAGGGCTGCAAACGGGAAACCATTCTTCACTGCGTAAATGGGCGAAATGATAAGCGGGGTTATCACAGCGTATGCTAATACCGCAGTCAACACCTAGTAAATCTAAGTCGACATCGGCTTCGGTTACCATAGTCAAACGCAAATCTATCTCAGGGTGCAACTTACGAAATTCTGGCAATTTTGGGACTAACCATTTTAAGGCAAAAGAGCTATATACAGCCAATCGAGTAATGCCTGATAACTGGCCCATGGTTTTTGCACTAACCGCATCAAGAGAGCAAAAAATACGCTGTACTGTTGGAAAGTATAACTTTCCGGCATTGCTTAAAGATAATATTTTACCTTGACGGATAAAGAGCTTTTTCCCTAAAAACTGCTCTAATTGACGTATTTGATGGCTGACAGCGCTTTGAGTAACGAACAATTCTTGCGCTGCTAGACTAAAGCTCATATGACGGGCTGCCGATTCGAACACCCGTAAAGATTTTAAGGGAGGGAGATGTTTATACATAAGTTATAGGGTGCATTTATTTTGCATGCCACTGTTTAAGTATTAGTTTTGCTCATACTAAAGTAAGTATTATCATTTATCAAACGCATTACCTCTCTGTATTATGAGCTTTATTAATGATGACTAAGAGGGGAGTTCAATGATGAATATAAAATATGCACTGATGATGATGCTTGGAGTACATTTACTTGCCGCCTTAAGTTCAGTGTTAGTTAAACAACTAGGGCTTGAAGTGCCTGTTT
>Ga0209395_1002499_pt1 | contig 23950 bp, 18 predicted proteins | sample GOMGulsemesocosm_3_FD_184635 | JGI IMG/M metagenome (GOLD analysis project Ga0209395, IMG submission 184635) | Methane-oxidizing microbial communities from mesocosms in the Gulf of Mexico - GOM9D Gulf of Mexico (SPAdes) (version 2) | ecosystem: Environmental > Aquatic > Marine > Cold seeps... | reverse complement strand
TGTAGCGTCATATGCTGTATCGTTTGAATCGTTAGTATAGGCATTTGCATAGCTAAAATCGTATTTACCAATTTTTTGATTTTCAAATAACTCAAAATCATCAAATGTCCAACTACCTAATGAATTCTGTGCAAATAAATTATATAAATTTAGATTTTCGTATTGTGCACCAAATTTAATTTCATGGTCGTCAAGTAGGTAAGTACCATCAAATGAAACAATTAAGTTTTTAGTTTGTGAATGATTGTTATGGTTTGTACCTGCAGCACCAAAATCAACAGAAGGTTGATCGCGACCTTGGCTTACTCTTACACTACCAAAATCTGAATTATTAATTGTATCTGATGAAACATCTTTATAACTAACACCAATTTCAGTCGATAGCTCATCAGACCAATCTGAGTAAAGTTTAACTGCAAAGTTATCAAATTTAGTCACATAATTTGCACGACGTGAGTCTAAAGAGATATTTTGGCCGCCAAAGGTAGCACCACGGCTATCTTGGTCATCTTGCCACTGATAGGTAAAATCAGCACGATGACTGTCTGACGCATTCCAACTTAATTTTACTAATAATGTTTCATTGCTATCTTCAACATCACCACCTAAAGAATCTTGAATTCCATAAGTCGTATTTAATGTAGACATAAAGCTGTCAAAGCTATCTTGCGTCATATTATATTCATTGGTTGCACCGCTACCAAGGAAACCGTAATCAGTTTCGGTAACACTTTTCCAATTACTATAATTAACAAAGAAGAATAACTCGTCTTCTATTAAAGGTCCGCCAACATTAAAACCAAAACGTGTATCGGTATTGCTTGGTTCAACTTTCTTTGTTGAGTATGTTTTATGCCCAGTTTCATCCAGTATTGCATTACCAGGGTAGTGCTTGGTTCCATCTGGATCTTGTACAAATTCCGCATAATTATTTTGAGCTAAGACTGAACGATCGCCGGCTAATTCTGGAGTTGACTGTTCAGCAAAACCAGAAAATTTAAAATCATTAGTTCCAGATTTTGTTACCGCATTAATTGTTCCGCCACCAAAGTTACCTTTTTTAGCTGAAAACGGCGATACATCTACAGAAACTTGTTCAATAGCATCTAGGGAAACCGGTGGTTGCTGTGTAGCATAACCACCAAAATTCAAGCCGAAATCATCATTTTGACCAATGCCATCAACAGTTAAACTATTTGAGCGCGGGTTACCACCGGCGATCGACATTTCACCATTACCATTAATAGAAGCTAAAGGATTTAAACGAGCAATATCTTTTATATCTTTATTAAAACTTGGCATGTTTTCAATTGTTGCTTGACCAAAAACACTACTAGCGCCGCCAACGTCTTGTAAAACTCTTACACCAGAAACTTCAATTGTTTCCATCTTCTTAGATTCTAGCTGCGCCTTAACACGCTCTGTTTGACCTAAAGAGAGATAGATATTTTCAAGCATGTCATCTGAGTAAGTATCAGAATCAATGACTACAGTATATGGACCACCAACACGTAATCCTTTTGCAACAAATACACCATTTTCGTTTGTTGTTAATTCTTTAGATGTACCTGTAGGTTGATGAACTACCGTAATTTTAACGTTACTTGCAGCATCACCTTGTGGTGTTAAAATTTTACCACGCATTGCAGAAGATGTGTCTGCTGCCATTGCGCTTGCCGATAAACCTAACGCAAAAACTAATGCGCCAGTGATCTTCGAAAGTTGATAAGTTTTCATTTAGTCGTTTCCCGTGTAACAATTATTTGAAAGTTAATTTGCTTTTATATTTATATCTACTGCTTTACTTAGTAAGTGCTAACGCATCCACTAAAGGTATTGCTGATTCATCAAATATCGTATTTAATAAACCGGCTAATCTGATGCCACCTTGTGTTAAACGCTTTTTAACAACTGGTGTTTGTTCATATACATAGTTGTATCTGTAATCTGCATCGCCAATGTCATACAGTTTTTCGGCGATATAAAAAGATTCCAAAATCCAATCTTTTGGCTGGCTGTTTAAATAGTTAGAAATGATTGTTTGATCATTTGTATCTATGAAATTCGTAAACTCAGAAAAAGATAAATTTTGATTTTTAACCAGTAATCCATCCCAAAGAGAATGTAAGTTAGTTTGTTTACCAAAAAATTTAACTTTGATGCGGTTTCCGCCACGGTCTTCACTGTGACCGACATGCATAGGCTGGTGAATATCGCCAATAACATGAACCAAAAATTTAAAATAGAAACGTTTATCTTTTAAAGTAGAGGAGGGGCTTTTTAATACTGAAGTCGCCTTTAAAATTAGCGCATACGCATCTGTTACTTTTCCAGAATCTGCCGATAATTTATAAGTAGAAGGTTTAAAGTCGGATGCTTTACTTATATTGACGTAATGCCATTTTCCTGACTCTTTTTGCCAAAACTTTGTAGGATTTGATCTCATTTCATCAGGCCAAGTAGACACTTGAGCTAATTTATGACCTTCTAATAAAGGTAAAATAGCTTGGATAGTCGTTTCGGTGAGATGATTCTCTGCTATTTTAGCTACAATTCTGTGGCCATTTTGACTCCATGCATGGGCATTTTGAGATAAAATACACATTAATATTGCGTAAAAGCCGATAATAAATTTTATTGTTAACTGTTTTTTCACCTAACCACCCAATTGCAAATAATTACAAACAACCTTGTTTTGATTACTTATTTTCACGCTTTTAAAGTTAAATAGAAAGGAGTTGTCGACATTCATCATTACCTGTTAACAAAGCCATAAAAACAATAGGTTATGTAACTCAAGTAAAATTACCTATTGCAATAAGTAATTAAACTTGTTCAAATGTACAATGTTGAAAACAAGTAAAGTGAAGCATCGTGTTATCTGATCAAGCATTTTTTGGAAAAAGACTAATTGTTACATTATTGTGTACAGCAATCATATTTATGTTTTATCTAGGTAATTCCAGCGTTGATATAACAGATGAGCCAATACCTGTATTTATGGAAATATCTAATCAGTGTAAGACTGAGGGCAAAGCAGTAGGAAATAACTTAATAATTTATGTGCCATCAGAAATTGTTGCAAAACAGGTATCTCACAAATTATGTAAAGATGATGTTGTAGCAAAACAATATGGTAATGTTATTGTACACTGGGGATACAAGTTAGGTGATTCAGTTGAATTCTTAGGGAAAGGAGTTGCCGATTTAATACTTGCTAAAGAAAATATTATGCAGGCTTTCATGGCTGAATCTACATATAATTACCAAGCAGTGCTTGGCTACTCAAACTACACTGCTTTTTTTATCTCACTTCAAGAAAAGCCAAAACTAAATAAATTATATTTTTTAGATAAGAAAATAGGTTTATTAGATTATCCGACAAGTCGTTCTGGACACATATTACCAAAAGCTTTATTTAAAGATTTAGACATTAACATAGATAATTTAGATATTACCTATGCCAACTCTCATGAAGGCTTAAGAGAGTTACTCGCTAGCGGTAAAGTTGACTTAATCGCCTCTTATTGGAAGAAGGGAGATGAGAAACAGTTCTCTAAAAATTATATAGAGCCTATTAGTAACCCTATAAGTGGTAGTAAGTGGTATTTAAAAATGGATGTCGACAATACAGATTTACTTTGTGCGGTACAAAAGAACTTATATGATTTAGCAAAAGAGAATGAATCGACGTATTTTAATCATGTTAAGTTATTTAAATCATGTCAAAACATCCTATCTCAAAAGGCAGTTTAAGATGCTTAAGCATAATAAAATAATAATATCTTTCATGTTGTTCTGGCTACTGTTCCAATTACCTTTTTCATTTGGTGTTTATTTGGAGCACCAATCGAACCTAGAAAAGTCAATCAATCATATACAAACCAGATTAGCACTCGATTTACCCCGCTTAAGTCTTCCTGATAAAGCGCTTAATATTGTAGGTGATGAGGTTTCAGTTATAAACTATATGAAACAATTTAATTTACAGTTGGAAAAGTTAGATTATAGTGCGCGTATAGACACAATTAAGAATATTTCATTTATCGATGTACCAAATGAGCAATACGTAGAGCGTATACTCTTGGCACCAGGTGAACCTATAACATTAAATATATCGCTAAAAAGTTTAAAAGTAACAGAGTATTTAAGTGTAATGCCTGTAGTATTTGCTTTGTTATTTATATATTTAACTTTAGATCACATTGTTATTTGGCAAAGTCGAAAATCACAAATACCAGCAATTGAAGAACAACCCCAACAACCGATTTTAATTATAGATTTAATAGAGAAAGTCATTATAAATAGTGAGACAAAGGTCAAGACACCACTTGCTAATAAGCCTTTATGTTTTTATGTTGCGTTGTCTGAGTTTTGTACCACAAATAAAGAAATTGTATTAAATCAAAATAAAGATTTACCAATCGAATTAACAGAGTTAGCAAATAAGTATTTTTTAAGGTTAATTGAGTTAGGACATACTGTACGTAAACGTCCTAATTTCAGTAATAGTTTGGAAAAAACCTTAAGTGAGATCAGGGCTGCCTTGGATGAGGTTTTTATTGATGCACCTGATGTTAAAGAAATTTACTACCCACCAAAAGCACACGGAGAAGGTTCAAGATCTAAACTTCACCATTATGGTTTAACTTCAATTGAAAGCCAACACATACAAGTAATAGGGAAATAGAAGGTGAAATTAGTATCAAAGACTGATCTTTGATACTAATTTAAATTGCATTAAAGATACTTTATTTCATCTTTAGGTGAATAATCATTAGCATCAATCGGACTATTTTCGATAAGGTATTCTTTTAATACTTCAGCATCTATAAAGTTTGTAGGGACATAGCCTGGGTGTTTGTTTAATTTAGGATACCCATCACCACCTGCAGCATTGTAACTATTAAGACTAAACCTGTAAGTGCGATTTAAATCTAATGGCTTGTTTTGAATTTTTATGTTTTCTGCAATACCATTTTTTAATGTTAAAGATACACCATAAAATTGTGTATAAGCACCAGCATCAGATGGGAAGCTAGCGACGGTTGATAAAAAAGACTTTATTTCATCCCCTTTCATTTCAACATAAGTTAGACGGTTTTTAAAAGGATGCACTGTTAAAACATTTTTGTAATTGACATCACCAGAACCAATAGAGTTTCTGATCCCACCACCGCTTATAACACCAAAGTCAGCATTCACTTTTTTCATTTGTGCTGCTGCAATTAATCGACCTAAATTTGTTTGATGAAACCTGACATGATTTCTTTCGCCATCTAAGTCACCTTTAAGCATTGCTATTGGCTGAGTTAATTGCTTTTGACCTTGATTTTGATATTGCGCTAGAAAGTTATAAATTTCCGGATCATTAGCAATCTTTTTACCAACAAACTCTTTTGATTTTTTACCATCTTCTGAAACGACTGTTCTTTTATAGTTAACAGGTATTAATTGATAATCAGTTAATACTAATTTGTTATCGGTATATTCAAATTCAGCCTTTCCTACATACTTGCCCCATTCATGAGCTTGCATAATCCAAGTACCATTTTGTTGATCTGGTGTACAAATATCCCCAGGTTGAAAATCTGCATCATATTTATTTTCACCGTCCATACAAGCAGGTTCTTGTGAATGACCACCAATGATAATATCAAGAGATCCTTCTTTTAAATTTCTTGCTAGCGTTACATCCCCAGGCGCATTTATACCATGGCGACCATCTGTGAAATGGCCCATATGCGTTACAGCAATAATGATATCTGGGTTTTGGTTTGATTTAAGTTCATTAATCAACTTTTGGCTAGATAAACTTGGTGATTCAAATTTAAGGTGACTGATATATTCAGGATTACCTATTTTAGCTGTGTCAGTTGTTGTTAATCCTATAACTGCAATCTTAAGTCCATTTTTATTAAATAATTTATAAGCTTGAAAAGGGCGTTTACCTGTAGTTTTATCAAATATATTAGCTGATAGTAAAGGGAAGTTAGACCATTTCTGCTGTTTTTTAAGTACTGATAACGGATTATCAAACTCGTGGTTTCCGATTGCCATTGCATCGTAGCCTAATAAGGACATGGCTTTAAAATCAGGTTCAGCATGGAGCATATCAGACTCGGGGATCCCAGTATTAATATCACCACCAGAAAGCAATAATACTTCACTGCCTTGCTCTTGTGCTTGGGTACGAAGTTGATCTAGTAATGTTTTACGGGCAGCCATACCATATTCACCATCTTCATTATGCCAAAAGCGACCATGATTATCATTAGTATGTAATATTGTTATTTTTTGTGTATTGGCAATGGGAGTTTGATCTTGAATTAAAGAGCAAGCACTCAATGTAAAAATACTTGAAAGTAAAATCGTTTTGTATATTTTTGATAAAGCCATAGTGAACCTATATTTTAAAAAAAAGATGGCTATTTAAATACACTAAATAGCCATCTGATATGACTGTATGGTAACTGAAAATTAAGATTTGAACAATTATACTAATTCATTTGAAGTCTTAACCGCTTGTGTACGCTTATTTAGCTCTATAATTGCCCACTTAGATTTATCATGTTTACTGTTTATCATCCAGTGTAGATACGAAATAGGGAGTTTTCTATATAACGTGCCATTATGAGGTCCAAAATCACAAATGTTATTTCTGTTTAACATCGCCTGACCATTTAAATTAACAAGGTTGTTACGTACGATATAAAAAATATTATTAAAATGACAGTATTAAAGTATTTTAGGAATTATATTAGTTGGATAGCCCTTTAAAAAACGCAAAGTGTAACTCAACGTAACTAGAGGTGCTAACAATGTAACTATATTGCACTACTTGTGGTTTTTTATGTTTCTAATGTTTATGCTAGCTTCACTAACAGGAAAACAACAAAGCAGTAACATTTAATGAAAACGACTAAAAATAAAATATTTACATCTTTGATTACATTTGGTGCGCTATCTTTCGTAAATATCGCACACGCAACAATTGTTGAGTTTCAAACAAGCCATGGTAATTTTAAAGTAAATTTATTTGATCAAACAACACCTAAAACAGTAGCAAATTTCCTTCACTATGTTGAAGGAGCTAAATATGAAAATGTACTTATTCATAGGGTGGCAAGTGAAGGTGCGGGTGGCACAATTGTTCAAGGTGGTGGATACATAAATAACGGTACTTATAGTGCGCCACACATAGAGACAATAGGAACAGTCGATAACGAACCTGTGTGGTCAAATGTTAAAGGTACCATCGCAATGGCTAAGGGCTCAGATCCTGATAGTGCAACAAGTGAATGGTTTGTAAATATACATGATAATAGTGATAACGGATTTAAATTAGATACCCAGACAGGGGGGTTTACAGTATTTGGTCAAATTATTGATGGCATGGAAAACTTAGAAGCGATTTCAAACCTTACCTTATGTGGTTCTACCCCTATGACAGAATGTGTAGAAAGTAGTGAAAACTTTGTCACTATCACACATACATCGATCTTAGATGATGATCCTGCTTCAGCATCTAACCTATCGCCAATCAAAAATACGCTTTTAGAAGGAGATAACAATACACCATCTTCAGATAACAGTAGTGGTGGCTCTTTTGCTTGGTTCAATTTATTCGCCTTTGGTCTAATTGCTTTTCGTAATAAATTTAAACAGGTGCACTAATTATAATCAATAAAAGCAACCAGTTAAGGTTGCTTTTTAAACTGTAACAAAATAAATACAAACTAATAGGAAATAATGACTTTTAAAACTTTAATTCCAAACTAACGTATTGAAGTTATCTATAGCTTAGGTATTATGCTTAAACATATTAAGTATTAACAAATGTAATTTAAAGTATTTACACTATACTGAAGTTACATATGATATAGGCTTAAGCTCTAAAAATAATAATAAAGGCAATGAAAATGACTAGTGTAGTTGAAAATATAGGCTTAGAAGCTTTAATGGATCGCGCAAACATCATTTTCACTAATGGCTACGTATTTGATGGCGAACTTAATATTGAACAGCTAAGCAAAAGCTTTAAAGCTGTCGTTGATTCTGTGAGAAAGTTTAAGTTTCAGTTGAAATATGAATCGCAAAGTAATTTTCACTGGAACAAAAGAAATGAATCAGAGAAGTTATTTAATCATCAAATATCGACAGATATAGAAGAAGCGTTTAAAACACTATCTAGCCAGAGTTTAGATCTCATTGGCAATAATCCCATTCTTATGTCTGTACTTGAAAATAAACAGCAGGCTCAATTCATTATTGCCGTGTCGACAAATCATACTTATATGGATGCAAGAAGTTCAAATTATATTTTTAATCATATCATCAAACATTACAATGCAAGCCTTAATAATGAAAAGCAGTCAATAGACTCAACTATAAATAATATAATGTCGCTTCGAACAATTTCTGGAAATACCTTTGCAGAGCAGGCTATATCAGCACGACCAGAAATAAATAACACTGATAATATTGATGGATTACTAGATTATACCACTGAAGATGTAGGAAAATATGGTATAGAAAGATCAGAATTAACTCAATGCCTTGATAATTACAAAAAAACGAACCATAAGCCTTTAATCAGTCAATTAGATATCAATAACTGTATTTCTAATTGCCGCAAAAATCATCCTCAAATAACAAAAAATAGCGTGGTGTGTGCCATGCTTGTAAAAGCGATTTATTTAGTCAATGTTGAACAAAGGAATAAACCTCAACAACACAAAGTCAGCTTTAAGATGTTGTCTGATTTATTAACTGTTGATAAAAGAAAACAGTACACAGGTAATTATATTTCGTTCTTACCAGTGACTGTTGATGCTGAAATATCACTAAGTGAAATCGCATTACAAATTCATAATAGAATTGTTGAATTTAAAACAAATGGCATTGATATCTCCATGTTTAGCCTAACAGAACAAGCAATTGAACAAGAGTTAGTAGGCACTACCGACGAAACGCTTTCTTTTGTTGTAACAAATTGGACTAACTATGATTATTTAACTTCTACAAACTTTTTATATAATTGCAAATCAACTAAGCACTTAAGTGCTGTTAACATAGAACCAAAAGATAATTTGGGCGCAGCTCTGGTAAATAGACCTGTTGTAGCTATAAATTTTTCTCCTAATACAGAACTTTGTTTATCTTTTTTCCCTTCTCTAAAGTGCCCTCAAGAAAATAAAGATTTGTTAATCAAGTTTAAAACTTTACTGCAAAGTAACTAATATTTGGATATAAGTAGTGAATTTCTCAGACTTTAAAATTACAGAAAAAATATATGAAAGTGAAATTTCAATCGTATATCGCGCTGTCACTTTAAATGATTTAACCCCAGTTATTTTAAAGACGCTTAACCGTGACTACCCAACACAGTTAGAGTTGAGTCAATTTCGTAGGGAATATGATGTTTCTCAAGAATTAAAGGGGATTGAACAAGTATGGCAAACTGAAAGTTTGCTACAAATCCACAATACGTTGGTAATAGTTGGTAATGACATTGACGGTATTTCATTAAAGAAATGGCTTAAATTAAATACGAATATCAATATTAAAAAAAGATTGGAAATTGCGATAGCGCTTGCTAATGCGTTAAAAAGTTTACACCTAAATCACTTAATTCATAAAGATATCACACCAGATAATGTTATTTTTAATGAAGATACAAACAAGATCCAGATCATTGATTTTGGTATAGCCTCTTTATTGGATAATGAATTTCATAATTTTCAAAATGTAAATCAATTAGAAGGCACGCTCTCATATATTTCTCCTGAGCAAACAGGTAGAGTCAACCGAAATCTTGATTACCGGAGTGATCTTTACTCTTATGGTATTGTATTATATGAGTTATTTTCAGGTTTATTACCATTTAATGAGCAACAAGAGTTAGCATTAGTTCATGCGCATATAAGTAAACAAGCAATTAATGTTCGTGAAATAAATAATAATATTCCTAAAGCACTTTCAAAAATTATAATGAAGTTACTGTCAAAATCGGCTGATGGGCGTTACCAAAGTTGTGAAGGACTTATTTATGATTTAGATGCTTGCTTTTATGAGTTAACACTTAACAACTCAGATTTCGATTTTGAAATAGCTAAAAAAGATAGTTTACAAGTATTTAATATTCCACAAAAACTTTATGGTCGACAAAAACAAATTAAAACCATTCTGAATTCTTTTTTTAATATTTGTAGCTCAAAAGCTGAAGTTCTATTTATTTTAGGTCCTTCAGGAACTGGTAAAACAGCGCTAGTACAAGAAATATATAAACCATTAACCAGTACGTCAGGATTTTTTATATCTGGTAAGTTTGAACAGTTTCAAAAAAACATTCCATTTTATGCCTGGTCCCAAGCGTTAAATGAACTTGTACAGCTTTTATTAAAAGAGAAAAAAGAAGTTCTGGATTATTGGAAAAACATTATACTTGAAGCAGTAGGTGATTTAGGTCAAGTAATCACGCAAGTTGTTCCTTCACTGGAATTAATTATCGGAGTACAACCAGATGTTTCTGAGCTCACCAATACCCAAGCTCATAACCGTTTTAATTATGTATTTATAAATTTTTTAACTTCTTTAGCAACCAAAAAATTTCCGCTGATCATCTTCATTGATGATTGGCAGTGGGCTGACAATGCCTCTTTATCACTATTAAAAAGAGTATCTGACGAAATGCAAGATACGAGTTTATTATTGATAAATGCATATAGAGACGATGAAGTCGATGATGCCCATTCTCTGTCACTGGTTAGAAGTCACATAACAAGTTCAACCATAAATAATCAAGATATCCAACTTAATAATCTAACTTATCAAGATGTTCATGATCTTATCAGTGAGATGCTGAATAACCCGATAGGAATTGATGATTTAGTAAAACTGGTATTTAATAAAACAGCAGGTAATGCATTCTTTTTAATGCAATTTTTAGACACGTTAAAAGAAAAAAAACTCATTTTGTTTGATGTGAAAAATACCTCTTGGTATTGGCATCATGATGAATTACATAAAGAAAATATGACAAGTAATGTTATTGAATTACTATCACAAAAGTTCATAACATTACCTATAGAGACGCAACACGCATTAAAATTTGCATCAAGTATAAATAACCGTTTTTCTCTCAAGATGCTTGCAAGCGTTATTGGTAAACCGCAAAATATTATCGCTCAAGCGTTAGAGCCCGCTTTATTAGAAGGGATCTTACGTCCATTAGATATTAATTATCGCTATGCAACACAAAAAGTGATCTACCAAGATGTAAATTATCGGTTTGCTCATGATAATTTACAAAAAGCGGCATATGCCTTGCTACCCGAAGATTTAAGAACAAAGACACATTTGCAAATTGCACTTACATTGGAGTCGAAGTTATCGGAGCAAGACAAACAAAAAGAGCTATTTAACATTGTAAACCATTACAATATTGCATCTGATTTGATTGTCACAGACCCAAGTATCCATAATTTGATCAATTTAAATATTGAAGCAGGTAAAAAAGCGATGTCTAGCACCGCATTTGCCTCCGCTCTTAATTATTTTGAAAATGCAATTGAACTGCTTCCTAAAGATCCTTGGAAAGAGTTACCAGATATCTGTTCAGAACTATTGATGCTATCTGCCGAGACCGCACTATTAGAGAAGCAATATGCAAAAATGGAATCTTGGATAGATGAATTACTTGCACATACACGACTTCCTATTGAGCAAGCAAGTATTTGGACATTAAGACTTCAAGCATATACAGCTCAAAACCGTCTAGAAGAAGCTGTTGAAACAGCGTATATCGCGTTAGCATTCCTTGATATTAATTTATCAAAAAAACCATCATCTGCAAATGTTATGTATGAGTTGTTTAAAACTAAATATAAATTACGTAATCAAACAAATAAAAGTTTACTTGAATTGGAAAAAATGACAGATCCAAGTAATTTATTGATCATGCGAATTTTAGGTTTAACAATTCCACCAGCATATTGGACAAGTCAGAATTTAGTTGCTGTAATTGTATTTAAAATGACACAAATATCTATTGAACAAGGCTATTCACCCATGACAGGTTACGCATTTTCCTGGTGGGGGATCACTGAATCTGCGCTACTAAATAATATAAAAATTGGTACTCAATTTGGAAAACTTGGAATTGAAATTGCCGAAAAATATGATATTCAATTACAACAACCTATATTTTTTATGGGTTGGATGATTCAAAATTTTGAAAAACCTCTAATAGATTCAATTCAAACACTAGAACAAGCATACGAAGTATCGCTAGAAAAAGGTGATCACGAATATGCTTCTTATGCATTAAATAACTTAACTCAGGCGAAATTTAATAGCGCAAACTCATTAGATGAGCTTATACAGAGCATGGAAAGTACCCATAAAACACTTAAAAGTTTTGGATATGCATCATCACAGTATTGGCATGATATCTGTTGGCAAACAGCTATTAACTTGCATGAAACCTGTAATAATCCTGATGTGCTAAATGGTAATGCTTATAATGAAAATGAAAAATTACAGCTTCATGAAAGTGCAAAAGATCACAGTACTTTATTTTTATTTTATTTCAATAAATTATTGCTGAGTGTCTTTTTTAATAAAGCTAGTGCTATAGCATATGCAAATAAAGGAAGGGAGTATTTGAAAGCAGGAGCGGGGATGTACGCATTTGCAACTTTTCATTTCTATGATTCAATTGCTTTATTGAGAGATACTAAAAGATTTCCTGAAAACAAACGAAGCAATCTCAAACGAATAAAACAAAATCAAAAAAAATTAAAGCATTGGGCAGAACATTCACCTCTGAATTATTTAAACAAATGGCAATTAATCGAAGCTGAATATTGTAGTTTTGTAGGTAAAACCCAAAAAGCAATGACACTTTACGCTGATGCGATAAGCAGTTCAGAGAAAGCAAAACTACACCATGAACAAGCGCTAGCACACGAGCTCACGGCTAAGTTTTATCTCTCTTTAAACCAAGTTCGATTAGCAATAACCGATATTAAACAAGCATATTACTTGTATCGAAACTGGGATGCTCACCATAAAGCAACTGATGTAGAAAAAGAATTTACTAGCATTCTGCCAAACTTATCTCAACCAGATCTTAATGCACAACTCAATTTAACACAAAGAACACAAAGCTGTGATGGCTTAGATTTAACGAGCTTGATTAAGTCTTCTCAAATGATGACCAAAGAAATAGAATTAGAAAGCTTAACAAAAACATTGTTAAAAATAATAATGGAAAATGCAGGGGCAGATCGCGGCTTCTTATTTTTATTACAAGAAAATGAAACACTTTCTTTACAGGCGTTTGGTTGGGTTGAATCTTTAGCGTTAAATATATCTTCTATACAAGAAACAGATGAACAAATACTAAAATCAATGTTGCCCGTTAGTATAATTAATTATGTTACTAGAACACAAACTGACTTAGTAATAGAAAATGCGACACAAGATAAAATATTTAGTAATGACCCTTATTTTGAAAGTCATGCCGTATATTCATGTTTTTGCCATTGCATTATGCATCAAGGAAAGCAAGTTGGACTTATATATCTTGAGAATAGTTTATTGCAAGGCGCGTTTAGTAATAACAAAATTGAAATGATCGAGTTACTTTCATCTCAAGCAGCTATTTCGATCGTAAACTCTCACTTCTTCTCCCAATTAGAAAGAAAGGTTTTAAGCAGAACAAAAGAATTACAAACCTCACTTGAAAAACAAGAGTTGCTTAATCATGAGCTATTAAAATCAAATAAAAAGCTTGATGATACTCACAATAAATTACAACAAGCAAATCTTAAACTGTTAAAGCTTGCTAATACGGATGGTTTAACCAACCTTGCAAACCGACGACAATTCAATCAAAGAATTGAAGATGAATTTAATAGAGGACGTCGACTAGCCCAACCATTAACATTATTATTTTGTGATATAGATAACTTCAAATCTTTTAATGATACCTTTGGTCATGTAGAAGGCGATGAAGTATTAAAGCAAGTAGCTAGAGCAATGGAGTCTTTATTCGTAAGAAGTTCCGATTTAACAGCCCGTTATGGTGGAGAAGAGTTTTCTATAATTTTACCTGATATCGATAAAAAACAAGCTCACTTTATTGCTCAAAGACTTAATCAAGTAATCGCAGAGCTCGATATTACACATTCAGGTAACTTGCCTCATAATAAAATCACCTTAAGTATTGGTAGTTATACGCTAGTACCAACAGCTGAAACCAATGTAAAAATGCTATTAGAGGGTGCTGACAAAGCTGTTTATGCTGCAAAGCATAATGGACGTCATTGTCATATTGATTTTGAAAGCCTTGAAAGCGATACAACAGCTAAGTTAATCTATTAACTTAGCTGTACTAAAGACTGTTAATTACTAATGAAAACTTAAATATTTTCAATAGAGAGTATAAAGTCTTTATTGACCTTCATCCATAAGGTTTCTAATGCAGAAACTAAACCAGTGTAACCATCAGTTTTTAATGTCTGTTTTTCAGTAAAGTACTGCTGTTTAACCATAGAAATAGTGCCATTATTATGGTGTCTATATAATTGCCACAACCCAGATATTTCTGCATTATTATTTAAACCGCCATTAAATTGATTTAAATGCCATTTAACTTCGTAATAAACGTTATTTTTTAATTGGTTAATTGGCCCTCTTTGTGTGAGGAATAGCCAATTCGTTTCTAATGAAACAAGATTAGACTCAGCATGTGTCAATAACATTTCATCTGGCGACGTACTCCATAGATGCCAGTTTGCATTTTGAAACTGATGTTTATTTACACGCATTGCAATACCACGGTTATTCAAACTTCCTGGTAACTTAACTTCAGAAATCACTAACATAGGTTTATCTACTGAATTTAATACCTCTAAGTTACTGTTTTCGCCATAAAACTGATAATAACTCGTTTGATTCGAACTTGAGTTTTGAGAGCACGCACTCAATAAAAATGTTATCAAGAAAACTAATATTGATTTATATGGCATCTAGTTTTTGCTCCTAGGTTCAATATCTTTAATATTATCTTTATTAAAAATTAACATATCTGGTTGCTCGTTTAAACTTTTAGTAAAAGGTTGTAATTCCTGACTTAGTTGTTTGATTTCTGCCATAGTGCTTTTCATTTCTGTATAAACTTGAGAGCCCTCCTCATAGTCAGACATGGTTTTTCTAAATTGTTTCATCGTTTCATCAAACTGGGCCATACTTTGTGTTACTTGAGTCATAGTTTGGTTAAAGTTTTCAGGAATAGCTTGTGTTTTATTATCTTTAATAAGAGAGTTCACTTGAGCAGCCAGTGTTTCGTATTCAGACATGGCTTTTTCAAATTGAGATAATGAACCTTCTATATTAAGTTTGTTAAATTTAGTTAATACTTCAGAAACTTGATTGGTTAATACACTAAATCCACTAGAAATACTTGGCAGTATTGGGTAACTAGCAATTGTTTCGGTTTTATATGGTGGGGCGTCTGCATAGATATCTAAATCAACATATAAAGCGCCTGTAATCAAATTCCCTGGTTTTAAAGATGCGCGCATGCCTTTTTTGAGCCAAGTAGTTAAATTTGATTGCCAAAAGGTTTTTGATATTTGTCCGTTATGAAATATTCTTTTATATTCAACTTTGATTAACACGGGCACTCTTGTATCTTCAGTCGCAAAATAAGCAGGTTTATCATCAACTATAAGCATCGCGGGGGACTCTACAACTGTACCAATTCTAATGCCTCTATATTCTACAGGTGCGCCTGGATTTAAACCTCTAATAGATTGTTCAAACTGAATTACAAAATAATCATAAAGAAAATATCTTTGTTCTAGTGCTTTTTTATAGTTTTTACTTAAAGAAAATATGTGGCCTGCTGTTACTATGTCACCAGGTTTTTCTCGCTCTGGCACTGTAAAAGAGATACCACCTTTTAGCATTTTACTTAATGATCCTGTTTTGATATTGATGCCATCAGCTGACAAGTCAACTTCAAGACCAGAGTTGACCCAAAAAACAGTATTAAAAGTGACTAGGTTTTGAAAAGGCTCTTTAATAAAAATTTGATAACGCATTGTTTGCTCTTGCCAATCAAAATGTGCAGTTTCAATTTGCCCCACTTTATACCCTTTATAGTATAAGCCAGTTCCAACCTCAATGACTTCTGAATCACGGCTAAGTAAATTAAAACGACCACCTTGAATATCATTGGCAATTAAAGGAGGTTCATCGAGTAATTTAAAATAACTACTTGTATCTTCAACTGTTCCTGGAGAAAATTCTAGGTATACGCCTGAAAGTAATGTATTTAATCCTGTTATTCCAGCTTGATCTATTCGCGGTTTAACCACCCAAATTTTTGCATCTTCTGTCAGTAAGTGTTTATATCTTTTGTCTATTTCAGCTCGCGCCATGACATATTTCCTATCATCAGATAATTTTACATCTGTAATAAGTCCCATATTCACGCTTCGCACTTTGATCTGTGTTTTACCGGTAATAATGCCTTCGGCATGTGGCATTCGAATAAAGATTTCCTCTCCTTTTGCATTCTGATATTGGTAAACCATCCAAATTCCAACAAATAAAGCGATAAATGGCAGTATCCATATCGGTGATACTTGAGCGCCTTGTTTAATATCTGCTGATTGTGTCATTAAATATCTCTTTTATTGTTTTTTGAAAGTCGATTACTTTTATCCCATAAAAGCCGTGGATCAAATGCGTGCGCCGCAAGCATAGATGTAAATACCATAGCAGCAAAAAAAATAGCGCCTTTGCCAGGCGTTATTGACATTAGTGCACCTAATTGTACTAAAGCAACTAAAACGGCCACAACAAATACATCTAACATTGACCATTTGCCAATAAACTCTGTTATTTGATATATTTTTGTATATTGATGTTGGGAACTATACCCTATATTTTTTTTGTAGCTGACAACATAACATAGCATGCTCAATACAGAAATCTTAGCCAAAGGAATGATAATACTGGCTATGAAAATAATGATAGCGATTGGGTATGAGCCCATTTGCCATAAAGTCATTATTCCGCCAAGTATTGTAGCGGGTTCATCTTGATTTAAAACCCAAGTATGCATAATGGGATAAAAATTTGCGGGAATATATAGCATGATTGAAGTGACCAGTAATGCCGTAACTTTTTGTATACTTGATGGTGTTCTGAAAAATGTTTTACTGTTACATCTACTACAAATAGATTCATTTGTTAGTAATTGGCATGTATGACATGCTTTTAGATTGTTTTCAATTGCTCTTGCTGGGCTGCCAATAAGGGGAGCACTGTCAGGTTTTAATATCTGATGCCATAGTTTTTTTCTATCTAGTTGGGATAAACACATTAAATAAAAGATTATAAATGAACAAAATGAATAAAAACTTAGGCCAAAGCTAATATCCGCTATAGACATGATTTTCACCATGCTAATTAATATACCAATCAAAAAAATTTCAGACATAACCCAAGGTATCAAATTAAATAGCAATTTTAATAATTTAATGGAATAACGCACTGGAAGTATTTTTAATAGGCCAATATGAATTAATACAAAAAATACCAACAAAGTTAGGGGTAAAAATATAATAGTGATATCAATTAAAATACCTAACAGTGGGCTGTTAAAGGTAAAAAGAATTGTGCCGGCATCAAGCAAGGTAATTGTTTGGGTGATCCCTTGCTCGCTAAATGATATAAAAGGATAAAATAGTGCGCTTAACAGCATGATAATAGCGCAAATACTTAACGCGACTACTTTTTGTTCGCTATTATTTTTTCCTGTATGCAATTTGCATTGGCAGTTAGGACAAATTGCCATTTGCTCTGGCTTTAATACATCGATGAAAATAAGCTGATCGCAGTGATTACATGCTAAATGTATTTGCATTTTAAACCAGGAAAAAGTTGTTTAATTAATATTATCAATCTTTTAAGAATATATGTGTCATGATTTCAACATTATAATCTAATACAGGTAAAATAGTATAGTTGTTATCTTTTGGTATTCTCAATCGCTTGGTCAGTAATTTCGTGGTACAGATGTATTGCTTGAGTAAAAATACGCTCGAATTCGGGGTGGTTTTGGACCTTAGGTAATAAATCATGGGCGTCTTTAAATACCTGTTCTAAAAAAATTAACTCTAAATCATCTAACAGCTCACCATTATCAACTTTAATTTTAAGGCTTTTTATAATTGGTAATCGTTGTTTATCAAAACGCTCTAGTATTACTGTTAAAACTTTATCTTCATTTGTAAGTTTCATCTCTTATCCTTAAGTGACTTTAAATCGATACCTCAGTTTAATGATACATTAAATACATTATTGGGTACATCATCTAACCTTGCAGCTATTCTTTTAATGCAAAGCTTTTAAGTGTGCTATCGTCTTCACCTTCAATAAAATAGCGCAACAATTTATTATTTTTAAGGTCATCTACAGGCATAATGTAAAATGGTAAAATCGATTGTGTATCAACTTGTTCATATTGCATATATTTTAGAAAATAATTAGCTGATTGAGTGAGAGCCGGAATAATCACTTTTTCTTGTATAATCGATTCTAGATGGCTAAAAAGTACTTTTAAAATCTCTGTATTTGTAAATATCATACTCAAAACAACATGGTACTTAGTATTTCTACCAATTAAACAGTGTCCAAGTAGCACATCGTTATAAGTTACTTTAATAATGTTTAAATCTACATTTCTAAAATGGTTAATTGTGCAACTCAAAGGCTCATGAGTTAAGTTTAGGTGTGATTTTTCGATTAAATTCCGCTCAAATCTATCTAGTTTTCCCCATGAAATTGATTCAACTTTATTATGCTGATAGTTATAAATATTGTGAAACTTTTGATGTTGTAATTCTAATGATTGAGCATGTTTAAGTTGGTTTCTCTCTTCTGTATTTAGCTTATAGCTTTGACCTAAAATATTAGCTATGCACATACGTTTAAGCAAAGGAGGCTCCTGTTTTGTACTTTCCCACTTACTTAAGATGGACTGTGATACAGCTTCAAACATAGGATGGTTTAATGCTAACTCTTGTGCCAATTGATCTTGAGATAATTTGTTTTTTTTACGATAAAAAGTAAGTGCTTTTGAAAAGTTGTCACGACAAAACTGCATTTATATTTCTCTTTATGTTGTTTTGATGATGTTTATTTGAGAACGCCATGATAGCTGCCGCCATTATTCCTTAACCTTAACACATCAAAAATAATGTGTGAAAACACAATCGAACTTTAGGTATATAGGAAAGAAGATGAAAAAATATTTTTTATGCGCATTAATTGCAACAAGCTCTTTTTCAACTATGGCAGAAATTGACCCATTTAGTTATTTAGATTTTCAAGTTGTTATGTCGGATGCTGATCGTCATGATACTGAGTTCACTGGTAAAATAGAGTTATCACAATCTTTTGGAGAACACTTTTACGGTGGTGTTCAAGTTAGTGGCAACGATAGTTTAGACATTGCAACTTATGGTGCAACATTAGGTTTCAAACAACAAGTGTATGATGGTAAGAATAATAACCAATATTTGTTTGCAGAATATACTTGGTTAGATAGTAAAATTGAAGAGCAAGAATTTAGCGAGGATAAACTAGATTTTAACTCCAGTACTTATAAACTTGGCTTAGCATCGACCTATGAAAACCTCAGTACTCAGGTTTATGTGGGTTATCAAGATATGTATACCGATAAATTAGATAATAACTGGGTAATGGGGGCAGAGGTTTATTATCAAGTTAGCGAAAAAGTATCTTTTGGTGTCAATGTACAAACAGATGGCGAGTTTGATATGGGACAAGTCGGTTTAGGCCTTAGAATGCGATTTTAGATTACCTTTATTAAAGATCCAAATGGGCTTCAATGCTCATTTGGATAAAATATAATATACACCCTGTCATGTAAAAATACGCTGTTCACAGGGCTCACTCTATATCTCATAGAACATTTTCTTATTCTTCTAGGTCAACACCATTAAATAAATAATTCACAATACATAGCTAATTACAAAGCCATTAAATAAAGTATACTTAAGTAATGTATTAATAGGTCAAAATTCGATCCCATTCATTTTTAGAAATCTAATAATACCAATTCTATTAAGTTAGTGATCGAATATAAATTAGGATGAATTTTCAAGAGCAAGGCGCTTGATAGAGCAATAGCTGGCTATTGGGATTGAAAGCACAGGTTTATAGTTCCAGACTAAACCTAAGTACCTGCATCCATGCAGGCAACGTAGCTATTGTATATTTAGACCATTTAGATTGTTCACATATTTATTGGAATTGGTATAAGCAATGCCTTTGCCACTAAAACGTGCAATCACCTACCGATTATTACAAAGTAAATTAAAGTATTTTATTATCTTCATTTAAGTTAACTAAACCATACTCAAATTAAAATCCATGATACTGATGCAAAGCATCTAGCAGTTAAAAATTTTTTATTCATAATTTAATTGCCTATCGAAATATAAAAATCGAAGCACCAAATCGCAGTAGCAGTGAAAATTAATGCGGGACATTCATATATTCTGATAGTTTTATGCCACATACATTTAATTCATTTGAAAACAACATAGCACAGCTATTTCCTAAGTCCTACACTGTAAGCATAGTTTAACTAATTATCAAAACATTTGTTTTTAAAGGAAATCATATGAAAGAATTAATACTGATTGGATTGTTATCTTGTTTATCACTTAATGTATCTGCAACAACAATTGCTGAAGGTGTGGTTAAAAAATCTGAAGTGATCACAACCCAAGTAGGCGCTGATGGTAAGCCATTGCTAGGCGCTGCAGTGGGTGTTGGCGTCGGTTCTGCTTTTGGTTCTGGCAGTGGCAAAGATGCTGCAAAAATAACAGGCGCGTTATTAGGTGCCAGAGCTGCACGAAAAGCTAAAAAACAAACCTTATATGGATGGCGATACATTGTAGAAGTTAAAGGCGAATTAGAAGTAGTAGATGCTTGGTGCGCTCAACCTAATCAACAATGTAGTGGCATAATGAAAGATAAAAATGTTTATATTGTTAACAACAATGAATTAGTTGTAAAGCAATAAGTCATACACTACTTTTGTAATAGCGCTTAAATTTCAATTGCTTGATTTAAAAGGAACCTTAATATGTTTTTAGACTACTTCGCACTATTTTTAGTCTTTTTTGTTTTCATCTGTGTTTTTTACGGAATTATTGTAGTTCATGATATTCCCTATGAAATAGCGGTTCATCGAAATCATCCTCATCAAGATGCTATTCATGTTGCAGGTTGGATTAGTTTATTTACTTTAGGTGTTATTTGGCCATTTTTATGGATATGGGCCACCTTATATCGAGAAGACAGAGGTTGGGGTTTTAAAGGTCAAACATCACATACCAAACAAGAAGAAAATGAATTCGCAGTTCAATTATCTCAACTGCAAGATACGGTTAATAAACTTCAAAAACAAATAGCTGATAAGGAGTAATAGGATGGATCTGTTAATCATTTTAACTTATACCGCAATTTGCATTGTCATTTTTAAGGTATTTAAAATTCCTTTAAACAAGTGGTCTGTGCCAACAGCCGTTTTAGGCGGTATTGTTCTCTTGTCGGCAATTATTTTCACTATGAACTACAACCATCCTTATGCTAAATATGCAAAAGAAGTGTTTGTTTCAGTGCCCATAGTACCTCAAATAACGGGGACAGTTAAAACGGTTGAAGTTGTGCCAAATCAATTTGTTCACAAAGGGGATGTCTTATTTACCCTTGAGAATAAACAACAAAAAATAGCATTAGCAAAAGCCGATGCCGCATTGATTGAAGCGAAAAGTGGTGCTTTGCAAAAAAATGAAAGTTTACTTGCTGCGATTGCAAAAGTAGATAAAGCAAAAGCCAATAAAGAAAGAAGCAAATCAACCTATGACCGTTATCGTGATGGGCATATAAAAGGCGGAATAAACTCGCCATTTTCTGAGCAACAAGTTGATACCAAAAAGAAACTATATGAAGCAGACAGTGCAGCCCTTGAAGCGGCACAAGCAGATGAAAGACGTACTAGGTTAGTAACTGAGTCAACAATATTTGGCGAAAATACCCAAGTAGCACAATTAAAAGCAGCCAGAGATAAAGCAAAACTTGATTTAGAGCGTACATTTGTTCGCGCACCATCAGATGGCTTTCCAACCCAAGTAGCAATTAGACCCGGCATAAGAGCAGCCAGTTTACCACTTAGACCTGTAATGACCTTTGTACCAAAAGAAAAGCGCAGAATAGCAGGGTTATTTTGGCAAAACTCTTTATTAAGACTAGAGACTGGAATTGATGCAGAAGTTATTTTAGATGCTGTACCAGGTCATGTATTTACAGGTAAAGTTGTTGAGGTTTTACCTGCAATGGCAGAAGGTGAAGTACAAGCCAATGGTTCATTAATTTCATCAGGGCTTATTGCAAAGCATGGTTATGCAATCGCTATTATCGAATTAGATGAAGACTTAAATAAGTATAACTTACCACTTGGAGTACAAGGGCAAGCAGCAACACTAAATTACGAGCATGACATTATGCATGTATCAGCGATGCGCCGTATTTTATTGCGCATGCTTGGCTGGTTGAAATATATCTACCCAGTGAAATAAACCATTATGAAGATAGGCGCACTAATATTACGCCTATCTTTAACTCCAAACATCCTTTTAGGAAATATTATGATAAAAATGAAAGCGATTTTATTATCAAGTTTAATGGTGTTATTAACAGCATGTGCCACACCAGGGCCTAAAGTTAATTTTGATAAAAACCCAAATGTTAACATTAGCTCGGCAAAAACATTTGCATGGCTCAAAGAATCAAAAGCATTACATATCACAGCTGGCTTTAATCCAATTACCAAAGCCCGTATTGATAAGAAAATTGAGGAAACTTTAATAAATAAAGGCTACACACTTGTATCTGACGTAACAACAGCGGATTTAGCCATCTCATACACAGTGGGTAGTCGAAATCAAATACAAGTTGATAGCTACCCAGCGACATTTCAAGGTGGATTTGGCTGGGGCAGAGGATATTATGGTAGGTATGGCAGTATTGGCATGAGTACAGAAACACATGTCCGTAATTATACCCAAGGTGAACTTGCTATTGATGTTTATGATGTAAAATCTAAACAACCCGCTTGGCATGGTTGGGCAACTAAAAAAATAACACAAGATGATAAAGAAGATATTGGGGCACTCATAAATCTCGTAGTTACTAGCACATTATCGAATTTTTAACTTCCATTTTATATTGCCTGATTAAATCAGGCATTTTATATATTCTTATTAATTTAATACTTTAGGGTTCTAAAATAGAACATAAACATGCCTATTTATAAGGTAAATACTCAATATCACACTATAATTAATTACAGTCTTCGTAAGTTTTTATGGTTCAATTATGTTAAAAAAATTCTTACTACCTATCCTTACTTTATTGTTTATTATTGCAGTCTTAGTTGCAATTTCATTACCTAATATGCAACAAAATGCGATGATTTCACTTAGTGAGAGTGATGCGATAAAAACAGTAAAACAAATTAAAACGTTACGAGGCTATTACACTAAAAATGTAATCGTAAAAGCTAAAAAGTTCGGTATGAAGCCCCATTATGAGCATAAAGACAACCCTGATAGCATTCCATTACCGGCAACTTTAGTACATGAGTTAAGTGACATATTTGAAAAAGACGGCACTTCATTTCAACTATTTAGCAAATATCCTTTTCCCAATCGTGCTAATCGTCAGTTAGATGATTTTCAATTAAAGGCATGGAATATATTGTCAGCAGATCCAAAAAAAATAATTTCAGAAGAAACGATGCTCAATGGCAAACCCGTTTTAAGGGTAGCAC
>Ga0209395_1002497_pt1 | contig 23972 bp, 23 predicted proteins | sample GOMGulsemesocosm_3_FD_184635 | JGI IMG/M metagenome (GOLD analysis project Ga0209395, IMG submission 184635) | Methane-oxidizing microbial communities from mesocosms in the Gulf of Mexico - GOM9D Gulf of Mexico (SPAdes) (version 2) | ecosystem: Environmental > Aquatic > Marine > Cold seeps... | reverse complement strand
CAACATCCACCGCCGGGCTTCCGGCCCGGCCCCAAAACAAAAGCTGCCCCGCCGGAGGCTCCTATCAAGGGCGCAAAGCGCCCGCACCCCGCGCAGCGGGGAATGTCGATCAAAATGATGGAATTCAAGGGGGGTCTTGTAACACCCCCCTCCACGAATACGAAAGCAAAGGAGAGAGTAAATGGACGTATTACACAGTGGGTTTGATGGCCTGAAGTTCACCATCGAGACGGACATCCCACCAGAGCTGCGATCCTGTCTCGCAGAGGCCAAAGCAGAAGCCGTGAAGACAAATCGAAATACCGTCGTAGACATCGGTGGTGTGTCGTTTGCGGTGCGCAGAACCGGTGGCTCAGCGTTTTCCGTGACCACTGGCACATATGGCGCAGAATGGTATTTTCTCGATCCTGAAAACCGCCCCGCCAATAATCCGGGCGTAACGGTGGATTTTGCAGCCTTTCTGCTTGCCACAGGCGACCTTCAGGCGGCACAGGATCATTTTGAAAGCTGCATGACTGCTTTGGGGATAGCCTACGTTGATACACAACTGCGCGTCTCTCGGGTCGATTTTGCGGTTGATATACTTGCTCCGTGGTTTGCGCCGGATCGTGAGGCACTAGTGGTGCCGCCGGGAACGCGGATGGAAGAATATGCGGGGGCTGGGGTGACCGTCACCCGTTGCACCGGCGCTCGGGTTACAGGGTTACGCGCCGGGGCCGTCGCCGCGCGCCAGTTGGCCATCTATGACAAACGCGTGCAGGTGATTGAAACCAACAAATTGGGATGGTTCAAGATTTGGAACGCAGCACGGGCCAAGCAGGGCAAGCCGCCTCTCGATTTCACTGACCGCGACCAAAGCTTAGTTTGGCGCTTTGAGCTTCGCATGGGCAGTAAGCAGCTGCGCAACCGCTGGAGAATACGCAGTTGGTTAGATCTAGATGCAATGGTCGGGGATGCCTATGCAGCGTTTTTCGAGAAGGTCCGCTATTGCGAACCCAATAGCGATAGCAATCGGTCCCGTTGGCCCAAGCACGCCATTTGGCGGGTGGTAGAAGGGGTCATGGCCAAGGATTTACGAAGCATGCGATCCGGCGTTGTGCCTGAAGATGTGAAGACGGCGAACCGCGAGGCGCACAAGCACATGCTCGATATGCAAATTTTGGGATTGTTGGTGTCCCGCGCCGCCGCTGAGGAGAGCATCACAGCAGAAGGGGTTGGTCCGTTCATCAAGCGTCACACGGCTATCCTCAGAAGCATGTCAAACGCGCATCCCAAACCTATCGAGGAACGCTTAGCTAAGGCAATGGGGCGTTACCAGTTTCGGTAAGAAGTGATTGAAGGTTGGGAATATAGGCCGGAACGGGACATTCGCTGAGGTTACGGTTCATCGGCCCTCAACACCACAAGAACTTCGGCAAAATCCACGTCACTGCGCATTCGGTCCCATAAGTCTATCAAGCGGATAGAGTTTCGAATTGCCCATGCAGATATCAGACGGTCATATTTGGATGGAAGAGTTCCCACCAATCGCTCTCCAGTATCCACTGCATATGTTGCGCAGTGACGAGAATTCCCATAATCGATATGAAAATGAGGTCTCGCGTGGTTTTCATTGCGGTCCATTCGAATTGAAATGTTCAGGAACTTTAGGACTAATAGCTCCATGCCAAGCCCTGAGTATGGCCGAGTAGCCATATCCTCATTGGCAAGTGACCGCTGCAGGTCTTTGAGCTGCTCTTGGAGGCCTTGATCAGTATTCATTGAGTTATCATCATTCATTTGGATGTTTATATTTTCAGACGACGTTTCTTCTACTTCATGCTCTGCCGTCGCCAAGACTTAACCGAGTTACCTGTATCTGATTTTGGTTCACTATCGTTCCACCGATCCCAAAACGCCACCGTTTGACTGTCAGGCTTCATTTCAGGTTCAGAAATACGGATACGCGCGGGAAGCAAGCTAGCATCGCCAACTACAAGCGCCTCACCAACATCAAGAACGGGCAGTAGTTCCCCAAAGCTTCCAAGACTGTCCGGCAGTAGTTTTTTGATTACGCTTTGATCATCACTGTTGGTCAATCTCATCGCAATCACATTATTGCATTGGCTAAGGACAGTCCGGTTCACTTCAGAGGGCCGTTGGCTGATTACGACCAACCCAATTCCGTATTTACGACCTTCCTTTGCAATTTTCTCAAATATTTCAACGGCAACAGTGTCACCGCTATCCGCCTTGGCGCGCTCAGGAATATACAAATGTGCTTCATCACACAGGATGGCAATTGGGTGTCGTTTTTCTTGCTTAGTCCACAGGCTTGTTGAAAATAAAATTTGAGCCAACAAGCTTACCATAAGGGGCAGTATGTCAGACGGAACTTCAGAAAAATCGATAATTTTCACGCCACCGGTTTTGCCGTCTTGTGCACCTCTGCCCGCCACCAGACTATGAACCATCTTTTCCAGCCACCCCATCCCCATACATTCAGCCGGTGGCTGAAACAAAAATGCTAACCGGCGGTCAGTACGTTTTGCTTCAAGTCGGCCGATCAGGCGGCTCATTTTCCCATAATAAGGACCTTGCTTCTCAGTACCTGCTTTAGCACCTGGAACCATTTCTGTATCAAGCCGCTGCAATTCTCGAAGAACTAAACCAAGGTCAAACGGGACTGGACTGTCTATGGTGAAATTTTCCAGAATATCTTTGAACTCATCTGGAGCTAGCGTTGCCTTTTTAGCTTCAGTTATCGTCCGGGTCATAATCATGGATTGGTTGGGGGCATTCATATCGCTGCGATCAACAAAAATCGAAACCAAGGCTTCATAACCGAGCAGCCAATATGGAAGATGTAACACGCCGTCATCCAAGCCATGACCATTCTCGATATCTGATGGGCCTGCAATTCTCAAATGATGGAACGCATCACTTGCTAGGGGGCGATATTCTCCGTGAATGTCAAAAAGAACGGCATTCGCCTGAGGCAAAGCCGCAATTTGCTCTAGTAGGCGAGCGGTTGTCCACGATTTACCTGACCCAGTGCTACCAACAATTATCGCGTGTCTCTGAAACAACTTGTTTCCGTTCAGGTAAGCAATTGCATCATCGTCGAGTGTGAAATTTCCGAGCGATAATTTCGGACCGTCCACCTCTACGCTCGAAATAACTTGCATAAAGTTGGTCAGCCGCCCTCCTTCAAGCGAAAAGCAGTTAGCTTCTATTTCGGGAACAGTTTCGAGCGTTCGCCTGAAAACATTTCGGTTTTCCCCGACCCTGTCCAGCAATGTTCCAATAAGTGTTATTTTCACAAGGTTGTTCTCATTCGGCCCAAGTTCTTCCAAACTACCGTCATCTGTATCAACGTCTCGATCATCGGGCTTTCGTGTGATTTTCACCACAACGCCTATCAAGTGTTGCCCAGGCTTACTGCTTTGGAGAACGACTAGCCGGTTAACTTGCAATCGCTTTAAACGATCCAAATCTTCAACCCTGATTATGACCGCAGTGGTATCTACAGAAATTACGCTACCTAGCGCTTCGGAGTCATCGAAATCGAAAATTGTCATGTTCATTTCCTAAAGGACTAATTCATTAAAACTAGGGAGCGACCAAATTTCATGGTCATCAAGTTGAATTCCATCGGGTTCGGAGGACGTAAATACTCGACTGCCATCACCACACTTTTCAATCCCTAGGTAGTTTGTGCCTGCCCGATCTTTTAGGAATAGTTTGGCTTCGTCAGTTAACGTACGCGCTAACACAACGATGGGAACATTTTGCTCTCGGCATCTTTCAATTATTTTGGGATGGATGTGTTTGTCACGGAAGCCAAAACCTACACACAAGAAGGCTGAGGCATTTTTCAACGCACTATCGGCCCCGTTAATAGTGGTACGGAAGGGATCTTCAGATGTTTTCTCATATTTATTCAGGCCAGGCGTAACAATCAAAGGGATGTTATCCGCGCTTGGTAGGCTGAAAACGGGCAGACCAACAATACGTTCGTCTTTAGTCTGGAACCAATCTAGAGATCCATGAACTTTCCAGACTTTAACAACACGGGAGGGCCTATCTCCATGCCGAAATATTACCCGTCCAGAGCTTTCCCACTTTTGAATATAGCCTGGGGCAAAACCCGTTTGAAAAAGCAGATCCACTGAGTTGCAGGCATACTCCGCCACACGATCATAGTTGGTCGTGACAACGTGAACTTCCTTGTGGGTGCTGTTGAATAACCCACTCAGCAATTTTCCAAGGGGGAAGGCTTGGTCGCCTCCAACAACAGATGCTGCAACCTCTTGATCTTTTTCGTTCACACATTGCCAAGTGCACCGAACAATCTTTTGCAGAAGCGCATCTGGAAGTGTCTTGCCCTCCAAGGCAGCTTCCAGATGATCACCCTGAGAGAGAGCGGTGCGGACCAGTGTCCAAGCCTCTGTTTCTAGCTCCCCTTCAATTTCCAAATTTTCACGCAGATATGTGCTCAGCATCCCCATACTTGGTAGCCCGTGAGGCATGGTTGCCCCACTTCCTAAAATGATCGTGGGACGGCCCTGAAAACAAGATTGAGCGAGTTTGGAAATTCCTTCAATATTCATTTTTTCTCATGCCCCCTCGGCTTTGAATTAGAGGTGGATTCAATTGGTGTAGTCATTTGACAATAATCCCCAAACAGGTAGTCGACACATTTGAATACAAACGCAAACCGTCTTCTCGACTCTGTTAATCAACGATGCCGCAGAAAGTGCCTACGTGCATTTGGAGCAAACACACTTAATCAATCAACCTGAGCTTGTTTTATCCACATTAAAGGCAGCCAAAGTTGCAGGCAGGGCACAGACTCAGCCGGCTCTGGGCTGGGAGCCGCCGTTAGACGCGATCGACACGAAGGTCTGCTAAGAGCCCCGTCAGTGTATTTTCTCCAGAATCATACAGAGACATAAATGCAACGATGCGATTCCGTCCCGGGTGCTTCCACAGTGCTTCCACAACCATTTCAGAAAAGCAAAAGGCCACCCGAAGGTGGCCTTTAAGCTACTGCTTTAAAACAGTTTAATTGGTTGCGGGAGTAGGATTTGAACCTACGACCTTCAGGTTATGAGCCTGACGAGCTACCGGGCTGCTCCATCCCGCGTCAATTGAGGGTGATCTAATATAGCATTGTGATGACTACAAGCGCCTTTATAGAGCAGAGCCAAAAGAACATGCGACAGGATGAACCTACTAGGGTGGTGTCAGACCAGCGCGGTCCAGATGGTCCCGCAGGTCATCAAGGAACATTCACCCGTCGCTTTGGTGTTTGTGTTCCACAATTGCAGACCCATCTCATTGTAAATACGATAGACTTTCTTGATGTTTAACACCCTACCCTCGCGCTGCAGAACAAATCAACGCGACGATAGCCATACCGTACATCGGTTCATCAAATGTGTTTTCGAATGACGCTCCACATCTTCGGGTAATATTCAGAGAGGTGCCGTCTGACAAATTCGAACTCGTTTCTGCTTGGACAGTATTGATGCCTTTTATGCCGCGCCAAGTTGGCGCCACACGGCGAGAGCAGCGGTACGGTTGTGCTTGAAATTTGGTCTGGATTAGAGGCTGCGCTCCGAGTTGAAATGGTTGTAGACCGAGGCATGAACGGCGACGAATATCTGCAAACTTCGCATTCGGCGAAAGCGCAACATGGCACGTTCTCGTCGTCGAAAAGGCAAGTGGGAATTCTCGGCCCTGTTGTTCAGCCAACGGCCAGTTTCTAGTCGGTTGGCATTGCCGGTGACTTTCATCGCGGCACGGTAAGAGCGCAGCTTATCAGTCACGATGACATGTGGTTTGCCAAAGCGCTTCATTGTTTTTCTGAGGAATTTCAACGCAGATTTGCGATCACGACGCTTCGTGACAAAATATTCCAGAACTCCCCCTTCGTGATCAACGGCCCGCCAGAGGTAGTGCGTCTCGCCATTAATCTTTACAAAAACCTCGTCCAGATGCCATTGCCAATTCGAATGGGCACGCATCCGACTGACAAGCTTCTTGCGGATCTCGGCGGCGAACAACGGGCCAAATCTGTTCCACCAAAACCGCACAGTCTCATGGCTTATTTCGATCCCGCGCTCATCTTGAAGTACTTGAATGGGTCACGTTTTGTCATGCCGAAACGCTACGAAACCACTATGCTCTTCTCAACAGAATTTCTTCTGGCAAGACCCCCTTTGGATATTGGTTTAGGTGTCCTTTGGCGATTGCTTCATGGCTGCGGCTAGGGCAGAGCCAAATGCGCCTTGGTTCTCAGTTTTAGAGGAGGACGCCGTTGGGGCTTTTCCTACACGCGGCAGCTTTGGTTTTTCTGCTTTATGTTCACGCGGCGGTGGGCTGGCTGCGGTCTCTTTGCGCATGCTTAAGCCGATACGCTTACGTGGCACGTCAACTTCGGTCACGCGGACACGAACCACATCGCCAGCTTTGACAACCTCATGCGGGTCTTTTACGAAGCGATCCGCAAGCTGGCTGACATGCACCAACCCATCCTGATGCACACCAATATCGACAAAGGCCCCGAAGGCCGCAACGTTGGTTACGGTGCCTTCCAACGACATGCCTGATTTGAGGTCGGTGATGCTGTTGATCCCATCGGCAAAGGTGGCCGTCTTAAACGTTGGTCGCGGATCACGTCCGGGCTTTTCCAGTTCTGTCAGGATGTCACGCACTGTGGGCAATCCAAAGTTATCATCAATAAACTGTTCAGCCCGTAAATTTGCCAATGCATTGTTTTCACCCATGATCGCGCGGATATCGCGACCACAAGCCTGCACGATTTTACGTGCCACCCCATAAGCCTCTGGGTGGACAGAAGAAGAATCTAAGGGCTCTTTCCCATCCGTAATCCGCAGAAAGCCTGCACATTGCTGAAAGGCCTTTGGCCCCAGTCCCGCAACCTTAAGCAAGGCTTTACGGCTGGCAAAGGGACCATTTGCATCACGATGTGCGACAACGGCTTGCGCCAGTGAAGGCCCGAGACCCGCGATATGCGCCAAAAGCGATGCTGAGGCCATATTCAGATCCACACCGACCGCGTTCACAGCATCCTCAACCACAGCAGCGAGGGATTGCGCCAGACGCCGTTGATCCACGTCATGCTGATATTGGCCAACACCGATGGCCTTCGGTTCAATCTTCACCAGCTCGGCCAGAGGATCTTGCAGACGACGGGCAATAGACACGGCTCCGCGAATGGACACGTCGACATCAGGGAATTCCAGTGAGGCCAATTCAGACGCTGAATAGACGGAAGCACCGGCCTCTGAGACAATCACAGGTGTGGGGCGCGGGCAGTCGTCGGGCAGGCCTTTGATCACATCAGAAACTAAGATATCAGATTCTCGGCTGGCAGTTCCGTTGCCAATAGCGACGAGGGCAACCCCGTGTTTTCGGATCATTTGTGTCAAGGTGTTTTCTGCACCGCGTACGTCCATACGGGGCTGGAAAGGATAAATCGTTGCCGTGTCCAGCAGCTTGCCGGTTTCATCTACGACCGCAATTTTACACCCAGTCCTGATACCCGGATCAAGACCCAATGTCGCGCGCGGGCCAGCCGGTGCAGCCAACAACAAATCGCGCAAATTACGGGCAAACACATCAATCGCATCGTCATGGGCACGGCCACGCAGATCGGTCATCAAGTCAGAGAACATCGAAAGGCTCAGCTTGGTTTTCCACGCCCACCGCGCAACGTCTCGCAGCCATATATCGCCTAGGCCGTCACCGTGGATACCAATCTGGGCTGCCACCATACTGATCACGCGAGGCAAAACTGCCTCAGGTTCGGGCGCAATGTCGACGGTCACAATCTCTTCTTTGGAAGCGCGCAGAACGGCCAAAGCACGGTGCGACGGGATCGCAGACCACTTTTCACTATGGGCAAAATAGTCCGAGAACTTCGCGCCGACTTCCTCTTTTCCAGCGATTACCCGCGCGGTGATCAAGGCTTCTTTTTGCATTACATCACGCAAGCGGCCCAGCAGGGTGGCGCTTTCGCCCAACTCTTCAACCAAGATGTCGCGGGCGCCATTTAGCGCATCCTTTTGGGTCGAGACAGCCTCGCTAAGATAGGGGATCGCCAACTCCGCAGGGTCGGCCGCGCGGTTGGAAGTAATCGCGCGCAACAGCGGTTCAAGCCCGTTTTCACGGGCGATCATCGCCTTGGTGCGCCGCTTGCGTTTAAACGGAAGGTAAAGGTCTTCGAGCACAGACTTGGTATCTGCGGTAGAAATCGCACGGGCCAACACATCAGTTAATTTACCCTGAGACGTGATCTCGCCAAGGATGCTGGCACGACGTTTTTCCAACTCGCGTAAATAGGTTAACCGTTCCGCGAGCTTGCGCAATTGCGTGTCGTCCAGTCCACCGGTCGCCTCTTTCCGATAGCGCGCAACAAAGGGCACTGTGTCGCCACCGTCGAGCAACCCCACTGTGGCCGTGACCTGCTCTGGGCGGGCACCGATGTCAGTCGCAATCATGCGGGCAATACGATCTGAAGTGGCGGTCATAGCTAGTTCCTTCATGTGGTAGAGGTCTGTGATAGCGCCACAGCTAGAGGTCGCCAAGCTCATATTACTTATTGACTTATGCTTGACCCGCACCCCAAGTTTCCGCCAACTTATGTGGGATCCTTGGGCATAAATGCTCTTGCCCCCAACTTTGGACCGCCTTGGTCTAGATTTTCCCGCTTTGATCAGATTGATGAGCACTGTCAGAGGAAAACTCTGAATACATGAAGCGGTGTGGGCTCGCTTGGTCCAATCCGAAAAAACTGTGAGAAATCAATGGTAACTAAGTGCAAAATTTTCGTTTGGTCGAGTAAATAATTTTCCTCTGACAGTGCCCAACTAAGTTTTATCTGACAGTGGCCTTCTGGGGCATTCATCGATCAACATGACGAAAACGCCTAGGCAACTCCGGTTGTTCGTTCGAGGATATCCACGCCCTGCATTTTCCAGAAATGCAGCAGGTCAATGAATATCCAGTTTTCGGTCAGCTTGTCACCGTCGCGCCGATACATATCGATTACCCGCATATCACCGGGTTTATCGCTGCCCGGCATACCCATAAAGCCACCGGTCGGGGTCAGAGTCAGGTTGGGCCAACCGAAAAAACCACCGAAATTCCCCTCAGCTACCCGACATAGATGGCCATTGAAGATACGGTCTTTGAACCCTGCACGGAACGGTCCTGAATGCTGTTCAGCGTAACGTTCAACCGTATAGGTCGCGCCGATGCCAGCCGGCCCCCACCAGATCATATCGTCGTTCCAGCTGCGGCGCAGTTCATCAACCAACGGCTCGGCGCGCCCGCCAGTCCAAGTTTTGATGTCACCTATCATATATTCGATGGAGGCAAGGGTCTTCGCGCCCTCAACCGGATCTTGAACGTCAAACATCAACCCTTCATGAGTCACTGGCCCAGGCTGCACCAGATGTGCGGCAGTTTGAGGTGGGAACGGCTGCAATCCGGCCTGCATCATCAGATGCGGAATATCAAAATACATTGCTGTTTCGGTGATCTTATCACCTTCGACTTTGTTGAACTCACAATAGCGCAGCATCGCAATTTTTCCGGTAGGCCTGATACCCAACCATTCGTCATCAAATAGTCCCATCAAATGGCCCATCGAAATGACCCAGGTTCCCTCGTGGCCGGCAATATCGTTGTGACCAGCCATAAAGATGTCTTCACGCCGTTGCATCCGTTTCAAGGCCACACGCAAAGGCTTCCAGAAAGCATCTGCAACCGCGTCCCCACCCTTTTGTTCATTAAACGGATGGAAGCCGCGCCAGAGGTAATCAGTCGCTGTATTCCGACTCACAACCGCATTAATTGCTTCACCATCAGCCTGATCCAGTTCAGCATAATAACTGCGAACTACTTGTTTTTCCTTCTGAAAATCTACCATTTTCGAGTACTCCTCTTCTTTTTTGCATACGCTTGCAAAAATAACTTGCCAAATTGCACACCCTAAGTCTATGGTTTTTGCAAGCGTATGCAAAAATGATTCCATCAGGGAGGAACCGATGGCCGAGATCCAGTTGCGAAACCTGTCAAAGCGTTGGGGTGCTTTTGTTGGAGTTGACAGTTTCGACCTAACGATAGCCGACCGTGAGTTCTTGGTTCTGCTCGGACCTTCAGGGTGCGGCAAGACCACTACAATGCGGATGATCGCCGGGCTCGAAGATGCCAGCGAAGGCGAAATCACCATTGACGGACGGGTCGTGAATGACCTTGAACCAAAGGATCGTGATGTCGCTATGGTGTTCCAGAGCTATGCACTTTACCCAAATATGAATGTCTACGAAAACATCCGCTTTCCGCTGAAAGTGCGTGGCATCGATCCGGCCGAACATGACGAGCGCGTCATGCGCGCAAGTGCCATGGTTGAGCTTGATGAATTCCTGCACCGCAAACCGGCAGAACTGTCCGGCGGTCAGCGACAGCGTGTCGCCCTTGCCCGGGCGATTGTTCGTAAACCCAAAGTGTTCCTGATGGACGAGCCGCTGTCGAATCTTGACGCCAAGCTTCGTGTTTCAACCCGAGCGCAGATCAAAAACCTCAGCCACGAACTGGCCGTCACCACAATCTATGTGACCCATGACCAGATCGAAGCCATGACCCTCGCTGACCGCGTGGTGGTAATGAAATCTGGCATCGTGCAACAAGTCGGAAGCCCGACCGAGATTTATGACCGTCCGGCTAACACCTTTGTAGCCAGCTTCATTGGCAACCCGGCGATGAACCTGATGGAAGGCGAAATCAAAGACGGCGCTTTCCATGCAAAAAACGTTGCGATTGGCGGCCTTGATCTGCCCAATGGCCCCGTCACCCTAGGTTACCGTGCCGAAGACGCATCCCTTGCCGAAAAAGGCGACGGACAAATTACCGCTCCAATCTACACGATGGAACTTCTCGGCGATGCCACGATGGTTTCCGTCCGCGTCGGCGGTGCCCTCGTCAGTGTAAAAGCCGACAAATCCTACCGTGCCAAGATCGGAGAAACCGTTTCCATCTCAGTGCCAGCAGATATTTGCCACCTGTTTGACGCTGAAACAGGGGCACGGATCGGGGCTTAAGGCCCATTCATTTCCCGGCTCACCGGGATCACCTTGGGGGAGAAGGTTCAGGAGACGCCCCCGAACACACAGGGAGACCAACATGTTTCTAAAGAAAGTGGCTTTGGCCAGCTCTTTGGCCCTTATTGCCGGCAACGCTTACGCGGCGTGCGAAATTTCAGGCCGCGTCAATATTGTCGGCAATGAATTCCCAGCGATTCAGGCTGTGGGCGCCGGAGCGCAGGAATGCACCGGCGGCGAAGTCGAAGCAAACCTGACCGCTGATCATCAGAAGATCAATGTCGCCGGTATGACCGGCAACCCAGCGGAGTATACTTCAGCTATTGTAGCGAACTCATCTATCGTCGCCCTAATGAACGAAGATGTCATCCGCCCGCTTGACGATTTGGTGGCACAATACGGCCAAGACCTGAAACGCAACCAATTGATAACTGTCGATGGGAAAATCATGGCCGTGGCCTTTATGGCAAACGCCCAACACCTTGTTTATCGCGCTGACGTTCTAGAACAGATCGGCGCTGAGCCGCCCGCATCTTACGAAGATATGTTGGCAGCCGCCGCTCAAATCCGTGAGCAAGGCATCATGGAGTATCCACTTGGCGGCGCTTACAAAGCTGGCTGGAACCTAGCCCAAGAATTCAACAACATGTATATTGGCATGGGGGGCGAATTCTTCACCACAGGGACCGCCGAAGCTTCCATCAACAACGAACAGGGCATTGCCGCGCTCGAAATGATGAAGTCGCTTTCAGAATACATGAATCCCGACTTCCTGACCCATGACAGCAACGCAACCTCAGCAGAATGGAAAGCCGGCAACGTCGCGCTAATGAACATGTGGGGCTCACGCGTTGGGCCGCTGCGTGAAACCGAAGGCTCAAGCCAAGTAGTGGTCGACAACACCATGATTTCAGCGCCGATGACTGTTGGCGGCGGCTCTACCCCGGCAACCACCCTGTGGTGGGATGGCTGGACGGTGGCCAAAAACATCTCTGATGAAGATGCTGCTGCAACCTTCCAGGCCCTGACACATGCGATCAACCCAGCTCTGCTAAACGACGAAACCACTCCGATGGCAGTCTGGTTGATTGATGGTTACGAGCCAACGCCAGCTGCAACCGGTGTGTTTGCCGCCGCAAACATGAACGCGGTTCCTTACCCGATGCTGCCGTTCCAAGGGCTGCTTCATTCAGCTCTGGGTGCTGAGCTGTCGGACTTTATGCAAGGCAAAGAAGACGCGGCAACAGCATTGGCTGACGTCGAAGCGGCTTACTCCGCTGCCGCCAGAGAAAAGGGTTACCTGCAGTAAGCAGCCCCACGACATCGCAGGAAGGGGTACGCCTCTTCCTGCCCTCTCCCTTTATTCAAACCAAAGCAGCCCGGAGCCGGACTCATGAAGCACAAGACATTCTTCTGGTTTATCCTCCCTACGGCGACGGCAATGTTACTGTTTATTGCCCTGCCGATCATGTCGGTCGTCACACAATCGTTATTCACCCCACACGAGCAGGTATTTAAGGTCGTCGAAAACTGCGGCCCCTTTGGCTGCACCGAAAGCACCTCGATTGATGCCGAGGCCACCGAAGCCCTACGTGCCGAAGCGCCTCTCGGCCGATTTGCAGGCCTTGGTATTTACCTCGACCGTGGTCACCTCGCCGTGACCGAAGTGGGCGACGCTTGGCGTAACCGCGACAGCATTGGTGATTTCTTAGGATCCCTCGCCAACCTGCCGTTTTACCGCGCGATGGGCTTCACCCTGACCTACACATTCACGGTCACACCATTGCTGATTGCACTTGGTTTTGTGATCGCGATCTCTGTGAACTCTCTCCACCGCCATCTCAAAGGCCTAGTGATCTTCTTTTCATTGCTGCCGATGATTGTCACACCGCTGATTGGTTCACTGATCCTGTTCTGGATGATCGACAGCCGCGGTGTAATCGGCACGGGCCTACAGTGGCTGTTTTCTGATCCCGACCTATCGCTCAAAGCTTCAACCGGGCTGACTTGGGTCATGCTGATTGTCTACGGGGTTTGGCACGCTGCGCCCTTCGCCTTCGTGGTTTTTTACGCCGGATTGCAGACTCTGCCCAAAGACACGCTCGAAAGTGCCATGATTGATGGTGCCACCCGCTGGCAACAAACCAAATACGTGGTGATCCCGCATCTGATGCCACTTGTAACCTTCGTGGCCCTCATTCAGCTGATGGATAACTTCCGGGTTTTTGAACCGATTGTCGGCTTCAACGCCGAAGCCCACGCAACGTCCCTCTCTTGGATCATCTTTAACGATCTCGGCGGTGAAACCCGCCTGCTATCTTCCGCCGCAACGACTTCGGTCCTGACTATTATCGGCGTATCCATCCTCCTGTCTCCGGTGCTTGTCCGCACTTGGCGCGACTTCAGCACAAAGGGTTGAACCATGTCAGTAAAAGCTTTCAAACAACCTCCCGCCCTGCGCACCCTGTCGACCGCATTTGTGGTGATATGGCTGATCCTTGCTGCCTTTCCATTCCTATGGACGCTCTGGGGATCATTCAAAGTTGAACTCGACTTTTTCTCTAAAGGGGATTGGACCGACTCTCTGACCGGTGTGCGCACCATCGCCGAGCACGGCAGCGCTTTTACCGATAATGGTTACGAAGGTGCCTGGATCCAAGAGGAATTCTGGCGGGCCGTGTTCAACACCGCCATCGTTTGCTTCTTTGTCGTGACCATCTCACTAACCTTCGGCACACTTGGTGGCTATGCCCTGTCTCGCTCGTCCTACCGCTATACTTTCTGGTTGCTTATCACAGCGCTGATCTTCCGTGCCATGCCACCGATCACGCTGGTTTCTGGTTACCTGTTACCGTTCTTTGAATGGAACCTTTGGGGCATTCTTCCGACCACCATCATTGTGCTGGTTGCAATCAACCAACCTTTCACGCTTTGGATGCTGCACAGCTTTTTCCAGAAAATCCCGAAAGAACTGGATGAAAGCGCCAAGGTTGACGGCTGCTCACAGTTCCAAGCCTTTCGCCATGTCATCATCCCCATCATGTGGCCAGGCGTGATTACCACCGGTCTGTTCAGCTTCCTATTGGCCTATAATGACTTCGCCGTAACCTCGATGCTGCTATCGAAGGAAAACCAGACAATGGTGCCTAAAATCGCCAGCTTCCTTGGTACGACGCAAACCGAAGGCAATGTGATGTTCGCCGTCGCCGCCGTTGTCTCTGCCACCGCACCGCTGTTTGTGCTGGTGATGTTCTTCCAACGCCAGATCGTCTCGGGTCTAACCCAAGGCGCGGTAAAAGGTTAAATTCAGGATACTCGCGACCATGACACTCTCTATCAACAAAGCTGCATTGAAAGCATATACTGAAGCCTGCCGCCATCCGGCAGAAGACGGATATACCGCCGCAACCGGTGCCTTCTTTGAACAGGACGCCATCATCAATGTGGTGCACCCCTTCAACGAGGTCGGTGGCCCGGAAGGTTATCGCAAAAACTTCATTGAGCCCTTACAGGCATCATTTGGTAAACTGTACCGCACCGCCTATATCGCGTTCGCTGGCAGCTTTGACGGCAGCGACTGGGTGACCTGCACCGGACACTATGCTGGCAAGTTCACCGCACCATGGCTGAATATTCAGCCGACCGGAAATCTGGAATATATCCGCTATGGGGAATTCCACCGAATGGAAAACGGCAAGGCTGTCGAAAGTTACATGTTCCTTGATATTCCGGCGCTGATGATTGCGGCAGGCCAATGGCCGATCAAAGGAACCGTTGGCGCTGAACGCGGCTACACGGGGTTACTGCCCGGCCCGGCCACCCAAGACGGTCAACAATGGCAGACCAATGATCTCGGACGATCAGCGTCTTCTCTAGAGTTGATGCAGTCGATGTTGCACGGCCTCGCAACCGAAGATGAGGCTTGGCGGGCTTATTGGCACGAAGACATGATGTGGCATGGTCCCGCAGCCTTTGGCGCTTTTGTTGGGATCGAGGATTTCGCCGGATTTCAGGTGCCTTTTGAAAGCACTTTCAGCGAATGGGTCAGCGGCATCAAGAATGACGGCAATTCCCGTCATTTCTGTCGCATGGCAGATGGCGACTATATCTGTATCGCTGGCTGGCCATCACTGAACGCCGTACAGGCGAGAACATTCCTCGACCAACCTTCAAAAGGCGAGCGTCTCTATATGCGCGTATGCGACTGGTGGCGGCGCGAGGGCGATCTGCTGGCAGAAAATTGGATATTCGTCGACGTCCCTCACGTACTTTTACAGATGGGATATGACCTATTTGGTAACCTAGAGGAGAAAGCAGCATGATAGGTTCCCGCCCCGAACAAGCCGTTTTAAGTCGCGACACCGATATGTCTAAAACTGCGGAAACCCGCGCCGTTATTGAGGCCATGGTTGACGGTCTAAACGACCACCGTATTGCCGACATCGGAGAGTTCTTTTCCGAAGGGTTCCGTTGGATGGGTAACCAAGGCTGCGGCACCAAAACCGGCCTGAAGGAATTTCAGGATAACTGGCAACGCCCGTTCCAGGCTGCGTTCTCAGACAAAATCTGCATTGATGAAGCCCGCCTGTATATGGGCGAATGGGCCGCCGCATTCGGCCGCCAAGAAGCTACCCATTCCGGCGAATTCCTTGGCATTGCGCCTACGGGGAAGCGCGTCGAAATCCGCTATATGGATTTCTGGAAAGTCGTGGATGGTAGGATCACCGACAACTGGGTCAATGTAGATTTCGCCCATGTCGCCGCACAGCTGGGTGTCGACATCTTTAGCGGCAAAGGCTGGGAAGCATTTGATCGGGGCGAGCGCGCAGCACCCCGGCCTGAAAGTGAAGGATCGTAAAAATGGCAATTGAGTATTTAAAACGAGGCAAGCCCGAGGCAGACCGCGCTGCAGACGATGAGAAAACCGCCGCCGTGGTGGCCGCGACGTTGAAGGACATCGAAGCCCGCGGCGACACCGCTGTGCACGATCTAGCCGTGAAGTTTGATAGTTATGACCGCCCGACGTATCGTCTGTCAGAAGCTGAGATCGAGGAGATCATCGCCAAGGTTAGCCCCCGAGACATGGATGACATCCGTTTTGCCCATGCTCAGGTAACCAAATTCGCCCAAGCGCAGCGCGACAGCATGCTTGACATCGAAGTCGAAACCCTGCCCGGCGTCATCCTCGGCCACAAAAATATCCCAGTGCAATCTGTGGGTTGTTATGTGCCCGGCGGCAAGTTTCCGATGGTGGCCTCGGCGCATATGTCTGTTGCCACCGCCAAAGTCGCAGGTGTGCCGCGCATCATCGCCTGCACGCCGCCCTTTAACGGCGAACCGAATCCGGCGGTGATTGCCGCCATGCATCTCGGCGGAGCCCATGAAGTCTATGTGCTTGGCGGCATACAGGCCGTCGGCGCTATGGCGATCGGCACCGAAACGATTGATCCTGTTCATCTTTTGGTTGGTCCCGGGAATGCCTTTGTTGCCGAAGCAAAGCGGCAGCTGTTTGGCCGGGTCGGTATCGACCTTTTTGCCGGCCCTACCGAAACTATGGTAATCGCAGACGAAACAGTAGATGCGGAAATCTGCGCCACTGATCTCCTTGGCCAGGCCGAGCACGGCTATAACTCTCCTGCCGTGCTGGTCACAAATTCTCTCTCCCTAGCCAAGGAGACCCTTTCCGAAATCGAGCGGATTCTGAAAATCCTGCCCACCGCCGGCACAGCCCGCGCCAGTTGGGAAGATTATGGCGAGGTGATCGTCTGTGATACCTATGACGAAATGCTCGCGGTGGCCGATGACATTGCCTCAGAACATGTTCAGGTCATGACCGACCGTGACGACTGGTTTCTCGAAAATATGACCTGCTATGGGGCGCTGTTTTTGGGCCCGCGCACCAACGTGGCCAATGGCGATAAGGTCATCGGTACCAACCACACGCTTCCAACCAAGAAAGCCGGGCGTTACACTGGCGGGCTTTGGGTGGGTAAATACCTAAAAACCCATTCCTATCAGAAAATCACCACGGATGAGGCCGCCACAATGATCGGCGAATACGGCTCACGGCTCTGCATGCTCGAAGGTTTTGTCGGCCATGCCGAACAGTGTAACCTGCGCGTTCGCCGTTACGGTGGCAAAAACGTGCCCTACGGTGAGGCGGCTGAATAATGGACACGCACACCCAGAATAAGTCCCTGATCGCGCCCTTGCGCGCGGCAATGTATGACTTTTCTGAAACCGGTGTGCGTGCGGCACTCTCAGCCGTGGTCGACCCGGATGCAGAGATCCACCTCTGCTATCCACTCGGCGACATGAACGGGGATGAGCTTTATGACGATGCTTACGCCCCCTTATTCGCGGCGATCCCCGACCTAGAACGCCGCGATACCATTGTTACCGCCGGTCAAACCGACCAAGGCGACAACTGGGTCGGATGCGGAGGATATTACACCGGTACTTTCACGGCACCTTGGCTTGATATTCCGCCAACCGGCCACCTCGCCCATATGAGGTTTCACGAATTTTTCCGCATTGTTGGCGGCAAGGTTATCGAGATTCAGGCGATTTGGGACATTCCCGAGCTAATGATGCAAGCCAATGCTTGGCCGCTTGCACCTGGTCTTGGTCGCGAATGGGCCGTTCCCGCCCCGGCAACTTTGGACGGGATTGTTCCCGGCCCGTACGAGCACGCAAAAAGCGGTGCCAGCTGTGCGCTAATCGTCGATATGCTGACCCATATGATCCGACATCCCTCCCAAGGTGGCCCAGAAGTGATGGAGATGGAGCGTTTCTGGCATCCGCGCATGTCCTGGTATGGTCCGGCTGGAATCGGCACCGCACGCGGTATTTCCGGCTTCCGCAACTGGCATCAGATCCCGTTTTTGGCAGCAATGCCCGACCGTGGGCAGCATGAAGCCGAAGTGACCCATCATTTCTATGGTGACGGGGATTACGCTGCAGTGACAGGTTGGCCGAATATGAAACAGGCGATCACCGGCGGCGGCTGGCTGGGGCTGCCTGCAACCGGACAGACAATTACCCTGCGCTCACTTGATTTTTGGCGCATTGAGAATGGTTTAATCCGAGAAAACTGGGTCCTCGTCGACCTTCTGGACGTTCATGCCCAGTTGGGCATAGATGTGTTTGCCCGCCTGCGCGAATTTAACAAAGCGCGGGTGCTGGGCCAGACACAGATTTCCGCAGGAGCCGCTTGATATGAACCTACCCTTAACCCCCTCCTTCCGCCTGACCGGCAAACGCGCCCTCGTTGCCGGTGCATCTTCCGGCATTGGCCTAGCTGCGGCTGCGGCACTGGGCGAAGCAGGGGCAGACGTGGTTGTGGCTGCCCGACGTTCTGACGCGCTAGATACCTTGGTTGCGGATATGACCGCCGCCGGTATGAACGCCGCAGCACTGAGGCTGGATGTGTCTGACATCGCGGGAACGCAGGCTGCAGTCGCTCAACATGGTCCCTTTGATGTGCTGGTCAATTCTGCTGGGCTTGCTCGCCATTCCCCAGCAACAGACACAACGGAAGCCGATTTTGACGCTGTTTCAGATCTGAACATTAAAGGCGCGTATTTCCTGAGCCAAGCCGTAGCCAAAGGGTTGATCGCAGTTGGGAAACCCGGCTCCCTCATTAATATCTCGTCACAGATGGCTCATGTCGGCGGATTGGACCGTGCTGTTTATTCCGCGACCAAACACGCAGTCGAAGGGTTTACCAAGTCGATGGCTATCGAATGGGGTAAATCCGGCATCCGCGTCAATACAATCTGTCCAACATTTATATTGACCGCGCTAACCCAAAGCACTTTTGACCAGCCCGACAAACGCGCCTGGATCGAAGACAAAATCAAACTCGGGCGAGTAGGCAGCGTTGAAGACATCATGGGCGCGGTTGCCTATCTGGCCTCCGACGCGTCATCTCTAGTAACTGGCAGCGCCCTGCTGGTTGATGGTGGGTGGACAGCAGAATGATCCCCAAAATCACCTCCCAACAAGTCGCCGAACGTGCCGGAGTTTCACAGTCCGCCGTCAGCCGTGTGTTCACGCCCGGCGCCTCAGCCTCAAAGAAAACTGTCGGAAAAGTCCGTAAAGCCGCCGAAGAACTGGGCTACCGTCCCAACTCTCTAGCGCGCGCTATGGTCTCAGGAAAATCTAGGATTATTGGACTGGTGGTTGCGTATCTTGAAAACCACTTTTACCCGGAAGCGCTTGAAAAATTATCCCGTAGCCTGCAGGAAAAAGGCTACCATGTTCTGATTTTTCTCGCCTCCCAAACGGCCGACAATATCGACGATGTTGTCGAAGAAATCCTTGATTATCAGGTTGATGGCATTGTTACAGCTTCCGTCGCCATGTCGTCTGAACTCTCCAGCCGCTGCAAAGCGGCGGGCGTTCCGATGGTGCTCTTCAACCGGATCCAGGACGACCCGGCAATGTCAACGGTGACTTCTGACAACCTCGCTGGCGGCCGACAGGTCGCCGAATTCTTGCTTGAAGGCGGCCACCGTAAAATCGGTTATATCGCAGGTTGGGAAGGCGCTTCCACCCAACGCGACCGCGAAGAAGGTTTCACCACCCGCCTCGCCGAATCCGGGGTTGCTCTGCACGCCCGGGGGGTCGGCAATTTCTCCGCCGAAGCGGCCTCGGAAGCAACACGAAAAATGTTTGCAGCTGATCCGCCAGACGCAGTCTTTGTCGCCAACGACCATATGGCTTTTGCGGTGATGGACACGCTCCGGTTCGAGCTTGGCTACCAAATCCCTGAAGACGTATCTGTCGTCGGTTACGACGATGTGCCGATTGCCGCTTGGCCCACCTACAACCTAACCACAGTCCGCCAGCGCGCCAACCGGATGGTGGCTGAAACCGTCGATATTTTGCTCAATCAGATCGACGGCAAAACCAACGAACCGCGCAAGGTCGCCATCGACGCTCCCCTTGTTCTTCGCGGCTCTGCCCGCTTGCCTGAAGGAAAACAAAAATGAAGAGTTTCTCAAACCGGTGGAAGGATTTCCCCGACTACATCATCGGGATCACCAAAGAGATCTGGGAGGATCGCGGCATTGCAACCCTGCACGAATACTATGGTACAGACATCTATCTACGCATGCCCCTAGGGGCATACCGTGGCAACGCCGGTGTCATCGCCAAAACCATGGCCACGCTGGTTGAATTTCCCGACCGCGAATTGTTGGCCGAAGATGTGATCTGGTCCGGCAACGAAGACGACGGCATGCTCAGCTCCCACCGACTCTATTGCACCGGCACCCATCTGGGCGAAAGCATGTTTGGCCCAGGCACCGGCAAAAAAATTCATTTCCGGGCCATCGCTGATTGTTATGCCATTGACGGAACCATCACCGATGAATGGCTGGTTCGCGATTATGGCGGCATCGCCAAACAGGCCGGTTGGACCTCAAAAGAAGCCGCCGCCAAGATGATTGAAGACGAGGGTGGCCCCGCCCATTGCGACAAGCCGCTGACCCCGGCAACCTACGTTGACGGCCCTTATATGGGGCGCGGGAACGACAATGAATGGGGCGCGGAATACGCCGACTACCTGACCCGGATCATGAACGCCGACCTTGCTGTAATAACCGAAAAATATGACCGCGCCGTGCTGGGCGAATACCCGGGCATGACCACTGCGCACAGCTGGGGCGAAGTTGACCGGTTCTGGATCAACCTGCGTTCGGCGTTTCCGTCAGCGACCTTCAAAATCGAACACCAGATCGGCCGCGAAGACCCGATGATGCCACCGCGCGCAGCACTACGCTGGTCCCTGACCGGTAAACACGATGGCTGGGGCGCATTCGGCCGCCCGACCGGCGCTGATGTTTACGTGATGGGCATGAGCCACGCCGAGTTCGGTCCCTGGGGCCTACGCCGTGAATTTACCCTCTATGACGAAGTGGCGATCTGGAAACAGATCCTCATGCAAACCGGATAACGCGCGACCACCCGCAAACAGAAAGACGAGATATGACACCCCAAGAAATGGAAACCCGCATCGTTCGCTATGGCGATTTGCAACCGTGCCGCACTGCATTTATTGATGCGCACACCCCCGGTTCAGATCAGAAAGAAAACTTCACCATTATTGGTGGAGGTGTTTCTGAAAGTGCCGACCAACACGTCCATATCACCGACACGCCGGGCTTTAACATCGGCGCTGCCGGGCAGCCGCCCAAATGCCGGAACTCTCTGCACAGCCACACCACCGCCGAGGTCTTCTTTGTGCTTAAAGGTACTTGGCGCTTTTTCTGGGGCCGCCATGGCACGGCAGGCGAATTTGTCGCCCAAGAAGGGGACATCTTCAACATCCCCACAGGAATTTTCCGTGGCTTTGAAAATATTGGCACCGACTATGGGATGATCATGGCGGTTCTGGGCGGTGATGACGCCGGAGGCGGCGTAACTTGGGCCCCCCAAGTGATCGAAGACGCCGCCGACCACGGTCTGATCCTCGCTGAAACCGGCCGCCTCTACGACACTAAGAAGGGCGAAAGCTTGCCCAATGGCGTTAAGTCAATGCCGCTATTGACCGAAGAAGAGTTGAAAGCATTTCCTGAAGTTCCGGTGGAAGCTGTGGTTCGTGACTATGTCGCCCGTTACTGGGACTTGATGGCATTGGCAGGCAAAGAACCGGCCAAGGTGATTGGTGAAAACGGGCTGTTGAAAGACAGGCCAGGATTTGAAATCGACTTCCTGACTCGGGGCTCCATTTCCACAGACAGATATGCCATCGATCAGCACGAAATCTTGATGCCTGTGCGCGGTCATTGGCGCTTCAGCTGGGACGGTGGCACCACGACACTGAACCCGGGCGACACCTGTGCCGTTCCTCCGGGCATGCCGCATGCGCTTGAGCCCTCAATGACCGGCGAAGCCAGCCTGTACCGCATCCGCTCGACCGATGATCCGGCTGGCACAACCTGGACAGGATGAGCCAAAAAATAAACGCGGGGTGCGCAGTTATTCATCTGCATGCCCCGCATCTGAGACATTAAGTAATTGTGTGCAAAACAGGAGAGCCGCGTGGGCCAAATTTCACCTAACCGCATGCCACTGGTGATGATCCCCGGCATGATGTGTGACGGGCGCCTGTTCGCGCCTCAAGTCGCCGCATTTTCCGGCACCCGCACCGTGCATCTTGCCCCGATTAATACGCATGATACGGTTCAGGCTCTGGCAAATCAAATCCTCATCAATGCCCCCGACCAGTTCGCGCTCGCCGGACTTTCAATGGGCGGTATTGTCGCCATGGAAGTGCTGCGCCAAGCCCCGGATCGCGTTGAACGACTGGCATTGATGGATACCAACCCACGCGCCGAACTAGACGCAGTCAAAGCCCTGCGCATCCCGCAGATGGAAGCCGTTGTGGCCGGTGGCCTAGCGGAAATCATGTCCACACAGATGATCCCGAATTACGCCCACACCGGCACCGAAACCCCCGACATAGACGCGCTCTGTCTTGCCATGGCGCTCAACCTCGGACCTGATGTATTTCTGCGCCAGTCACGTGCTCTGCGTGACCGTCCGGATCAATGCGCAACGCTGCGTGCCTTCGATAGGCCAGCCTTGGTGCTTTGTGGCGAAAGCGACAAACCCTGCCCACTGGAACGCCACCAACTGATGGTGAGTCTGATCCCCGGCGCCACCTTACAAGTCATTGAAAAGGCTGGGCACCTAACCACACTCGAACAACCGAACGCAACCAATGCAGCGCTCACCCGCTGGCTGGAGGAATAATGGACACGACCCTTCTGGACCTTCTGAAACAGGTCGATACTCCCACAGTTTGCAACGCGATTGAAGTCGCCCAGGGCAAGCGCGGTTTCAACGAATTTACCCGCGGTACCATGCTCGCTTCTGACCCCTCAGCGCCTGCAATGGTAGGCTATGCCCGCACCGCAAAAATTGCCGCTGTCGCGCCGCCGACAGAGCCACCCGAGGTTATTAAGGCCCGGCGAATGGACTACTACCGTCACATGGCCGAGGGCCCCCGCCCCGCTATAGCGGCAGTCGAAGATGTGGACTTCCCCAACGCCATCGGTGCCTATTGGGGCGAAATCAATACAACAGTTCACAAAGGTTTTGGCCTGTCCGGTGCTCTGACAAACGGTGTGATGCGCGACCTGGGTGATCTGCCCGATGCCTTCCCTGTGATCGCTGGCTCCATTGGCCCCTCACATGGGTTTGTGCATGTGAAGGAAATCACCACCCCGGTCACAATCTTCGGTCTGACAATCAATGACGGTGACCTAGTCCACGCCGACCGTCACGGCGCAGTGATCATTCCACCTGACGCCCTACCAGTGCTCGAAGATGCCATCCGAAAATTACTCGCTACGGAAAAGCTTGTTCTGAAACCGGCCCGCGAAAGTGGGTTTGACTTTGAGGCATTCAAGTCAGCATGGGAGGCCTTTGAAGCCGCACGAACCTGACATAGCCGGCTCATTCAACAATGCCTTCTTAAACGGGCCGGTCCTGTCAGAGGTAGTGTGTCTCACCGTTGATTTTTACGAACACCTCGTCCATATGCCACAGCCAATTCGAATGAGTACGAAGTTGCTGGACAGCACTGTCAGAGGAAATGTATTTCCTTGCCCGGATGTCAACTCCGCATTTCGCCATTATTGATTTCTCACGATTTTTTCGGATCGATCTATGCTATTCTACTGCGTCTCAGGTGTTCAGCGTTTTTCTCTGACAGTGCCCGGCGGCACGTTCGGCTTTTTCAAATCCGGTCGGCCCGTCATCCCGCCCTAGAAGGTCGGACGCTGGTCGCGGAGATATCACGCCGGTTGCATTCAGACCAAACGCACGTCGCGCCTTGCGTGTGGC
>Ga0209395_1002493_pt1 | contig 23996 bp, 16 predicted proteins | sample GOMGulsemesocosm_3_FD_184635 | JGI IMG/M metagenome (GOLD analysis project Ga0209395, IMG submission 184635) | Methane-oxidizing microbial communities from mesocosms in the Gulf of Mexico - GOM9D Gulf of Mexico (SPAdes) (version 2) | ecosystem: Environmental > Aquatic > Marine > Cold seeps... | reverse complement strand
TGGGACGCCGTATTCACGCTCGAGTAATTGTGCCAAGTTTTGACTGTCGATGATATTACTGTCGACGAGCAGGGTCGTGAAGGCTTTACCTTCCAGCTTGGCACTTTGTAGAAGCGATGGAATTTCTTCTACAGCAAGATATGAATGTGCGACCAGGCTGTGCGCCAGGCCGCTGGCATTATGCTTGTGTTGCATTAGTTATGAGCAATAAGCTACTGGAGTGCACTCCGCTGTCCATGAAATAAGGCCGTTAGCTGAAGATGCTGATAATTCATAGTCAGCACCTGCTAATGAATGAGCAGAGCCTGCCGTTACTGTAATTGTTCCATTTTCAACTTCAATACTCGCTATCGTAGCTGTTGTATTGCTTGCACCTGCACTGAAATCAGAAGGAATTGAATTGCTGCCTGCATCACAGTCATTCGGGGTATCTGTCATATTTAAACATATTTCAACACCGGTCTTGTAGGCTGCTGCTGCGCCAATTAACTCTGAAAATTCAGCTTTCTTCGCGTAATTCTGATAAGCAGGCATACCAACACCCGCCAAAATTGCCACAATTGCTACTACGATCATTAATTCAATTAATGTAAAACCTTGTTGCTGTGCTTTCTGTTGTATTCTCATTTTTTATATCCTTATAAAAATTAACTAATAGTCCTTTAGTCATCAAATTGTATGAGACATCTGATGAGTTGCAATTATACTAACCTTTGATTTAACATTCTGTATACATAAATTTAACGATTGAGATCGATTTATACGACAACCTGTGTGGATAATTGCTTGATTTATTGACATATAATTATCTTTTACTAAGGGTTTTTAGGGTAAGTGAGGTGATTAGAACGCTATTTCTAGATGAATAACTAAAATGCGCAGTGCTATATAGTCGTTCATTTTATTTTTGCAGACTGATTTAGAGTATAAAAAAAGCACTACTCCTTACGGGGTGGTGCTTGCTTATTGAATTACTACTTTAGAACTAACTATATCGTATAGATAAACTTATTTAATAAAACGCATCGACAGGTCGGTAGCTTGTACATGTTTGGTTAATGCACCTACCGAGATAAAATCAACACCCGTCGCAGCAAAGCTTGCGAGTGTCTCAATTGTTACATTACCTGATACTTCTAATTTCGCTTTACCTTGGTTTAATTCAACCGCAGCACGCATCATTGGGATATCAAAGTTATCGATCATCACAATATCTGCGCCAGCGTCTAATGCTTGTTGTAGCTCTTCCAGACTTTCTGTTTCTACTTCAACAGGCTTACCAGGTTGTAACTCCTTGGCTTTAGCAATGGCGTTTTCAATACCACTACAGGCCATGATGTGATTTTCTTTAATTAGGTAAGCATCGAACAGACCGATACGGTGGTTTTTACCGCCACCACAGGTTACTGCGTATTTCTGGGCAAAGCGTAGACCTGGAATTGTTTTACGGGTATCAAGCAACTGACATTTTGTGCCTGCTAATTGATCTACATATTCTTTAGTTAGCGTTGCTACGCCTGATAAGGTTTGTACAAAGTTTAACGCGTTACGTTCGCCTGTTAATAACGTGCGTGCTGGACCTTCTAACGTGAATAGCGTTTGGTCTGCTTCAACTAAGTCGCCATCGGCAACACACCAAGTGACTGTCACTGTATCACCAAGCTGGTGGAATACTTCATCAACCCAGGCTTTACCACAAAATACCGCTTGTTCACGACTGATCACTTTGGCTTTAGCTTGTGTTTCTGCAGCGATTAAGTTTGCCGTGATATCACCTTCTGCCACACTTTGACCACCAAGGTCTTCTGCTAATGCAGTGCTTACTGCGCGGCGTATTTCTTGTTGTAACATAATAATTCCTAGGTCGATTAAAAACTAATATTCACTTAATGTGAGGGTTTTGCCTTGCTGGACTAATTTAACTTGTTTCAATGCATTCATACCGAGCAAAATAGTATCACCTTGCATGTAGGGATTGATATTAGCACTGAGGTCATAGAGCGTCAGTTCACCCACCGATAAGCTATCTAGACGTGTTGAAAAGACTTCTATGACGCCATTGGCGGTATTCACCGATTGGCTGTAACCTGCAGTAAGCCCGATCTGTTTGGCTACTGTAGCCGGTATCGACACTTGTGTCGCGCCAGTATCGAGTAAAAATTTTACCTGATAACCATTTATATAACCATTAGTAACATAGTGTCCGGCACGATTTTGTTGCAGCATCACGACTGCATTGCCATTTTGTTGGTAACTTTCTGGTCGGCTATTGGGGTTTTCTTGTTTGGCTAAATAATTATTGAAGAATAGTGTCATCACGATTAACCCACTTATCCAGGCGATATAAGTCATGGCTTTGGCGATTTTTTGATTTCCATCCATTCTCTTTCTCCATTCTCTTTTTACCAGTATAAACGGGTTAATTTATTTGCTTCGCATTTTACTGACTCTGCTATGTTATTGCTAACGATATCATTGTAAAGTGAAGCTATTGTAACTAGCCGCTATTGTAACTAGTAGTCTTAAATAGCATTAAACCAGATTATAGTTAGAAGGTATGAATACCGTGGTAAATAGACAAGCAAGGTCGGATTTATTGGTAAATGCACAGTTTTTGGCATCACCACATTATGATGATCGTCCAGCTGATGTTGATATTGATTTATTAGTTATTCATTGTATTAGTTTACCACCTGAGCAATATGGCGCTGATTATGTCGAAGATTTTTTTCTTGGGAAACTCGATTGTAGTCTGCACCCTTATTTTCAGCAGTTAATCTCGGTGCGGGTATCTGCACATATATACATTAAACGTGACGGTCAATTGATCCAGTTTGTACCGTTAGATAAACGTGCTTGGCATGCCGGGTTATCTGAATTTTCTGGAAAATCTCGTTGTAATGATTTCTCGATTGGTATTGAGCTGGAAGGCGATGTTAACCACCCTTATACTGCGGCTCAGTATCAATGTCTTACGAGCGTGACGCGAGAAATTCAAATACGCTATCCATCGATTACTCAAGCTCGTATTACCGGCCATAGTGATATTGCACCTGTTCGTAAAGATGATCCCGGTCCCCATTTCGACTGGTCACATTATTTTTCATGCTTAGATCCGAAGGACAATTAATATGGCATTAATATCTTTGCTGTTGGCATTATTCATTGAACGCCTGATTCATTTGAGCGCTAAACTTCAGCTCGATAACGTCTTGCAACGTTATCTTTTCCCGTTATTACCCTCATTTACCAATGGTGGCCTATTTGGCACTTTAGTTATTATCGCGTTGCCAGCAATTTTGATGTACAGCTTACTCGATGTACTCACTGGCCTTTATTATGGCATCTTTACGGTAGTAGCTTGGTTGCTATTATTATTGATGAGCTTTGGTGGTAGTGATTATCGTCGTGATTACCGTCAATACCTCAAAGCTTTAAGTCGTAATGATTTAGAAGCCAAAGGCATGTATGCCGGTTGTTTAGATGTCAACAGTGAACGTTTCTGCTCAACATTACTTACTACCGCGGTGGCACAACAATTGGTATGGATTAATTATCGTTTTTACTTTGCGGTAATTTTTTATTTTGTGGTTGCTGGACCGATTGGTTTGACCATGTACGTAGTGGCGCGTAGTTACCATAAATATGTTATTCAGCATCATAGCAAACGCTTAAATCGTACTGGTATTCACTGGGTTATGCGTATTGTTGATTGGTTACCGGCACGATTAACTATGCTTGGTTATGCGCTGGTGGCAGAAGAGCAGGCGGCGTTACCACAGAGTTTACGTAGCTGGCGGGATCTATCTACGCCTGAATTTGATTTATTAGGCAAGGTGGTATACCTCGCCAGTAAAGCCAACGTGGAAACCGATAAGTGTTATGACTATACCTGTTATTTAGTGCAACTGGCCAAGCGTAATATAATCTTCTTTGTGACTGTCATATCCCTCCTTACCATTAACGGTACTATCATTTAGCCAAGAGAATGATTAACGAGTCTTAGATTTGACGGACTCGTTAATCACTTCGGTCTAGTGCTTCCTCGCTATATATTGTGCCTTATTCTGATATCCCAACTAGTCTCTGATATAGCATCTTGAAATAACTTAGGCATATATTTAGTGGACCGACTGTTTACCAAGCTAATCCTATGACGCTTAACTCTTGTTATGTAATTATTTTTTATTTTACCATTTGGCTTCAACTGGGCTGCTCGTCTGCGTTTAAGTTATGACTTTAAGTGGTAAGACCAATGTATTTAAGTTATCACTTTGGGGGTAGTTTGTTACTGGTTTATTTTAAAGTATTAGTTATTTAAGCTGGTTGAAATACAGATGTGCCAATTTATATGCTTTGTTTAACCGTTTATTTAGATTGATTTATACTGGCTATTTTGATTTAAACACTATAAATGCGAACAAAAATGTCTATTTTTAATGACAATCGGACGTGGTTTTGGTAAATTGTCATGACTTAATATTAAATTGGTCTTACCAATTTACCACTGGTCATTTTGAGGTTCACATGGTCTATCGAAAAATTCAGCCGCCGAAGTTGTCCGATGCGATTGCAGAGCAACTTGAGCAAATGATTTTGGAAGGTAGCTTAGAATCCGGCCAGCGCTTACCTTCAGAGCGTGATTTAGCCCTGCAGCTTGAGGTTTCTCGCCCAACTGTACGCGATGCAATTTTACGTTTGGAAAGCAAAGGTTTATTGGAACGTCGTCAAGGACGTGGAACATGGGTGAAAAAGGTCATGGACCAGACACTGATGGAACCACTATTTCAACTATTGACGACACACCCAGAAGCGCAATTAGATTTATTAGAATTTCGTCATGCTTTGGAAGGCATTTCTGCTTATTACGCCGCGTTGCGTGGTACTGAAACAGACTTCCAGCAATTACGCGTTGCGCTTGATGCAGTTACTGCATCTGAATTAGCACAAGATCCGCAGTTACAAGCGCAAGCAGTCAGTGCGTTTAATATCGCGGTCACCGCGGCATCACACAATATTGTGCTGTTGCATCTTCTGCGTGGTTTAAATCCATTGTTAGAAGATAACATTTGCCAAAATTTTAGGTTGTTGGAAAAGCGTCAAGGTGTGGTTGAACAAATTAGCCAACACCGTGGTGATATGCTCACTGCCATTCTTAACCGACAACCAGAAACAGCCAGAGAAGCATGTCATGCCCATCTGGCTTATATCGAGCAAGCATTGCTGGATATTGGGCGTGAAGATAGCCGCATAAATCGTGCGTCACGCCGTATAAAACAAGCTAAATAGTGTTACTAATGAATATTCTTAAACATAACTATGCTTAAGAATATTTCTTTAATGTTGTAGAGATCTAATAGTAAGGAATCTCATATGTCCGACATCTTAAAGCATGATGTAGACCCAATCGAAACTACCGAATGGCTAGAATCAATCGAATCAGTAATTCGTGAAGAAGGTCTTGAACGTGCGCAGTATTTATTAGAAAAAGTAATTGCAAAAGCACATCAAGACGGCGTTGCACTAGGTAAAGGCGGCATCACTACGGATTACATCAATAGTATCCGTACTGAAGACCAACCTGCATACCCAGGTGACGAAAAACTAGAACGTCGTATTCGTTCGATTATCCGCTGGAATGCTTTAATGATCGTACTACGTGCATCAAAGAAAGACTTAGAGTTAGGTGGCCACATGGCTTCTTTCCAGTCTTCTGCTGCACTTTACGATGTATGTTTCAACCACTTCTTCCGTGCTCCAACGGAAAAAGACGGTGGCGATTTAGTTTATTACCAAGGTCATATTTCTCCTGGTATTTACGCTCGTTCATTTGTTGAAGGTCGTTTAACTGAAGAACAACTAAACAACTTCCGTCAAGAAGTTGATGGTAAAGGTATCCCGTCATACCCACATCCTAAGTTGATGCCTGAATACTGGCAGTTCCCTACAGTATCTATGGGTCTTGGTCCATTCTCTGCTATCTATCAAGCACGTTTCTTGAAATACCTAGATGGCCGTGGTCTAAAACAGACTGAAGAGCAAACTGTATACGCTTTCCTAGGTGATGGCGAGATGGATGAACCAGAATCACGCGGCGCATTATCATTTGCTGCTCGTGAAGGTTTAGACAACTTAGTATTCGTAGTTAACTGTAACTTACAACGCCTAGATGGCCCAGTAATGGGTAACGGTAAAATCATCCAAGAACTAGAAAGCTTATTTAAAGGCGCTGGTTGGAATGTGATTAAAGTTGTTTGGGGCGAAGAGTGGGATGAACTTCTTGCTAAAGATACGTCTGGTAAACTACTTCAGTTAATGAATGAAACTGTTGATGGTGACTACCAAACGTTGAAAGCTAAAGGCGGCGCTTACGTACGCGAGCACTTCTTTAATCGTTACCCTGAAACAGCTGAATTAGTTAAAGATATGACTGATGATGAAATCTACGCACTTAAGCGTGGCGGTCATTCATCAAGCAAGCTTTACGCTGCATATGCAAAAGCAAAAGCAACTGTTGGTAAGCCTACTGTTATCCTAGCTAAAACTGTTAAAGGTTACGGCATGGGTGAAGCAGCTGAAGGTAAAAACATCGCGCACGGCGTGAAAAAAATGAAATCGGATACGCTTAAGCAATTCCGTGATCGTTTCGATGTACCTGTATCTGATGATCAATTATTAGAATTACCGTATGTAAAAATCGAAGAAGGTACGCCTGAACACGAATACTTACATGCGCGTCGTAAAGAATTAAACGGTTACTTACCACAGCGTAAAGAAAACTTCTCTGGAAAATTAGATATTCCAACAGTTGAAGATTTCAGCGTGCTACTTGGTGAGCAAAAACGTGAAATCTCTACAACGATGGCTTATGTTCGTGCCTTAAACGTGCTGCTTAAGCATAAAGGTGTTGGCAAAAACATCGTACCAATTATCGCCGATGAAGCGCGTACATTTGGTATGGAAGGTTTGTTCCGTCAAGTTGGTATTTACAACCCTAAAGGTCAAGAATACACACCTCAAGATCGCGAAATTGTTTCTTACTATAAAGAAGCAACAAGTGGTCAAGTACTTCAAGAAGGTATTAATGAGCTAGGTGCTATGTCTTCTTGGGTTGCAGCGGCTACATCATACAGTACCAATGACGTACCTATGATCCCACTGTATATCTACTACTCAATGTTTGGTTTCCAACGTATTGGTGACTCTGCATGGATGGCTGGCGATCAAATGGCTCGTGGTTTCCTATTAGGTGCTACAGCTGGTCGTACAACGCTAAACGGTGAAGGTCTACAACACGAAGATGGTCACAGCTTAGTACAAGCAGGTCTTATCCCTAACTGTGTGTCTTATGACCCAACATTCGCTTATGAAGTTGCTGTTGTATTACAAGACGGTTTACGTCGTATGTACGGCGAGCAAGAGAATGTTTTCTACTACATCACATTGATGAACGAAAACTATGCTCACCATGCAATGCCTGAAGGTGCTGAAGCTGGCATCCGTAAAGGTATGTATAAGTTAGAAACTTATACTGGCGAAAAAGCAAAAGTACAATTATTAAGTTCAGGTACTATCATGATGCAAGTTCGCGAAGCGGCTCGTATCCTAAGTGAAGACTATGGTATCGGTTCTGACGTATTCTCGGTAACTTCATTCAATGAAATTGCACGTGATGGTCAAGACGTTGAACGTTACAACATGCTACACCCTGAAGCAGAGCAAAAAGTACCGTACATCACTACATTAATGAGTGATGCACCAGCTATTGCTGCGACAGATTATATCAAAAACTATGCAGAACAAGCGCGTGCATACGTGCCGACTTCATACAAAGTGCTTGGTACAGACGGTTTTGGTCGTTCAGACAGCCGTGCAAACTTACGTCGTCATTTCGAAGTTAACGCGCAATACGTAGTTGTTGCTGCATTATCTGAATTAGTTAAGAAAGGCGAGCTAGAAAATCAAGTTGTTGTTGATGCAATTGCAAAATATAACATCGACGCTGATAAATTAAACCCTCTATACGCATAAGGTATAAAAAATGAGTATTGAAATTTTCGTTCCAGACATTGGTGATGATGAAGTTGAAGTAACTGAGATTTCCGTTCAAATCGGCGATACAGTTGCAGAAGAAGATACTTTGCTTGCTGTTGAGGGTGACAAAGCGTCTATGGAAGTTCCTGCGCCACAAGCTGGTGTAGTACAAGAAATCCGTGTAAATGTTGGTGACAGTGTTAAAACTGGTTCATTAATCTTTATCTTCGCTGCTGAAGCAGGTGCTGCTGCACCAGTTGCTGAAGCTGAGGTTGCTGTTGAAGCTGCCCCAGTTGCTGCCGCTGCTGCACAAGTATTAGAAGTTAACATTCCTGACATCGGCGACGATGAAGTGGAAGTGACTGAAATTTCAGTTAAAGTTGGCGATACTGTTGCTGAAGAAGATACCTTAATGGCTGTTGAAGGCGATAAAGCTTCAATGGAAGTACCTGCACCATTCGCTGGTGTTGTGAAAGAAATTAAAGCAGCTGTAGGCGATAAAGTTACAACTGGTTCTTTCATCATGACATTTGAAGTTGCTGGCGCTGCACCTGCTGTTGCTCCTGTAGCTGAAGCGGCTGCTCCGGCTCCTGCGGCAAAAGTTGAAGCACCGAAAGCTGCTCCAGCTGCTGCAAAAGCACCTGAAGCAACTGGTTTCGTTGAAAATGATGCTTACCACCATGCATCTCCAGTAGTTCGTCGTCTAGCACGCGAATTCGGTGTTAACTTAGATAAAGTTGGCGCAACTGGTCGTAAAGGTCGCATCGCGAAAGAAGACGTACAAACTTACGTTAAAAATGCCGTTAAACGTTTAGAATCTGGCGCTACTGGCGGCAACGGTTCTGGTATGGACGTACTAGCATGGCCGAAAGTTGATTTCGCTAAATTCGGTGAAATCGAAGTAGTTAAGATGACTCGCATCCAGAAAATTTCTGGTCCGAACCTGCACCGTAACTGGGTTAAAATCCCACACGTTACACAGTTCGACGAAGCAGACATCACTGAACTAGAAGCGTTCCGTAAAGTTGAGAACAACAAACTTGTTAAGCAAGATAAAGGCTTCAAGATTTCTCCACTTATCTTCATCGTTAAAGCAGTAGCTAAAGCGTTAGCTGATTATCCGAAGTTCAATACTTCAATCGGCGAAGATGGCGAAAGCATCATTCAGAAGAAATACATCAACGTTGGTGTTGCTGTTGATACGCCAAACGGTCTAGTTGTTCCGGTTATCCGTAACGTTGACCAGAAAGGTATCTACGAGCTTTGCCAAGATCTTGCTGAGATCTCTAAGAAAGCACGTGCTGGTAAACTGACTTCTTCTGACATGCAAGGCGGTTGTTTCACAATTTCTAGCCTTGGCGGTATCGGTGGTACTCAATTTACACCAATCGTTAATGCACCTGAAGTTGCAATTTTAGGCGTATCACGCTCTGAAATTAAACCTAAGTGGGATGGCAAAGACTTTGCTCCTCGTCTTATGTTACCAATGGCACTTTCATATGATCACCGTGTGATCGATGGTGCTGACGGTGCTCGTTTTGTTACAGCATTAAACGGATATCTTTCAGATCTTCGTCAACTAGTACTGTAATTTTAATTAACGAATAGTTAATTTTAATTGCGTAATAGTTTTAGTATTTAATTAAAGAGAAGTTTTACTAGTTAATAGAGAAGAGTTATCGCATTTTTGCAATGTTTTAACTCTTTTTACTTCTCATTTATTTAACATATATGTAAAATTATCTGGATTCGAACATCATTACTCAGAAGCTTTAAATTGTGCCTCTGAGTGAGGTAACCGCCATTCCAGATAATTAAATGACAACGAGGTCATAATGAGTAATGAAGTTAAAGCTCAGGTAGTAGTACTTGGTGCTGGTCCTGCGGGCTACTCTGCAGCATTCCGTGCAGCAGATCTAGGTTTAGAAACTGTAATCATCGAACGTTATAATACCCTAGGTGGTGTTTGTCTTAACGTTGGTTGTATCCCTTCAAAAGCTTTACTACACGTAGCTAAAGTAATCGAAGAAGCAAAATCATTAGCAGATCACGGTATCGTGTTCGGCGCACCACAAACTGACATCACTAAAATCCGTTCATGGAAAGAAAAAGTTGTTGGTCAATTAACTGGTGGTCTTGGCGGTATGGCTAAGATGCGTAAAGTTAAAGTGGTTGAAGGTTTAGCACAATTCACTGGCGCTAACACTATCGAAGCAACAGACCGTGACGGTAACGTTACTACTGTTAAATTCGATAATGCAATCATTGCAGCGGGTTCACGCCCAGTTAAACTACCATTCATCCCGCATGAAGATCCACGCGTTTGGGATTCAACTGATGCACTAGAACTGAAAGAAGTTCCTGGTAAATTACTTGTTCTTGGTGGTGGTATTATCGGTCTAGAAATGGGTACTGTGTACTCTGCACTAGGTTCTGATATTGACGTTGTTGAGTTTGCAGATCAATTAGTACCTGCAGCGGATAAAGACATCGTTAAAGTTTACGCTAAAGCTGTTAAAAAGAAATTTAACGTAATGCTAAGCACAAAAGTAACAGCTGTTGACGCAAAAGAAGACGGCCTATATGTTACGTTTGAAGGCAAAAAAGCGCCTGCTGAACCAGTACGTTATGACGCTGTTCTTGTTGCTGTTGGTCGTGTACCAAACGGTCTTGGCCTAGACGCTGAAAAAGCGGGTATTGCTGTGACTGAGCGCGGTTTCATCGAAACTGATAAGCGTATGAACACAAACGTACCTCACATCTTTGCTATCGGCGATATCGTTGGTCAACCTATGTTGGCGCATAAAGGTGTGCATGAAGGTCACGTTGCTGCAGAAAACATTGCTGGCAAGAAACACTTCTTCGATCCTAAAGTTATTCCATCAATTGCTTACACTGAGCCAGAAATGGCGTGGGCAGGTCTAACTGAGAAAGAAGCGAAAGAGCAAGGCGTAAACTACGAAGCTGCTGTATTCCCTTGGGCTGCATCAGGTCGTGCGATCGCTTCTGACGCATCTAACGGTATGACTAAGTTATTATTCAACAAAGACACTAACCGTATTATCGGTGGTGCTATGGTTGGTACTAACGCTGGTGAATTACTAGGTGAAGTTTGTCTAGCAATTGAAATGGGTTGTGATGCAGAAGATATCGCATTAACAATTCATGCTCACCCAACGTTACACGAATCAGTTGGTATGGCTGCAGAAATTTATGAAGGTTCTATTACTGACCTTCCGAATGCTAAAGCGATGAAGAAAAAATAATTTAGCGATTTAATCGTTAATGTAGAAAGCGACCTTAGGGTCGCTTTTTTTATGCCTGAAATAAGGTGTTTTAAAACAGAAGTTGCTAATATAGAAGGATATACAGTTACTCCCATTGGATGGGGGTGAATTAATACTTAGGAACATCGTCAAGCTATGCTACAGATTAAACGGATTTTTGGTTCTTCATTTAACATGATGAATGTTTTACTACTCTCTTTTATAAGCCTTCAGTTAACGACTGCGACGGCTGCAGAAACCACTTCAGAGCGTGACAATAACAATGAACTTCCACGGCCTAAAATTGGTCTTGCCTTAAGTGGTGGTGGTGCCAAAGGTGCAGCGCATTTAGGTGTCATCAAGTTCTTAGAAAAAAATAATATCCCAGTCGACTATATATCGGGCACCAGTATGGGTTCGTTTATTGGTGGCATGTATGCAATGGGGCGTTCAACGGAACAAATCGAAACCATATTAGCGGAGTATGATTGGAGCCAAGGTTACAATGATGACGTGCCGCGCGAGAGTCTTTCAGTGAGAGAGAAGCAGCGTCAAGATTCGTTTCAGATACAAACTAATATAGGCTTTGATGGTACAAGTATTGAATACCCATCTGGCTTTGTCCAAGGCCAAGGTATGGCTAAATTATTACGCCTATCAACCAATAGTTTACCTTATGTGCGTCATTTTGATTTGTTACCTATTCCTTACCGTGCGGTCGCCACCAATATTGAAACAATGAGTGAAGTGGTATTAGAGCGTGGTGATTTGTCTAAAGTGATGCAGGCGAGTATGTCGATTCCTGGGGCGTTAACCCCGGTGTTTATTGAAGGTCAGTATCTTGTCGATGGCGGTATGGTGAATAATTTACCCATCTCGATATTACAAGATATGGGAGCAGATATTATTATTGCGGTGGATATTGGCTCACAGCTTTATCGCCAAGAGGAGATCACCAGTGCTTTCCTTATCTTTGACCAACTGTCTAGTTCGATGACGCGTGCTAGTGCTAATGCACAGATCCTTAAATTAACTGAGCGCGATGTACTCTTGAGCCCTGAGATTGATGGCATCGGTACAGCTGATTTTGCATTAATGCCTGATGCTGTTGAACGTGGTGAAAAATCGGCTGAAAATGCCAGTGCCAAGTTAACGGTATTATCACTATCTGATGCGGACTATGCGCAGTACCAACAGCAGAAAGCACTTAAGAAGCAGCAGTTGGCAGAAATCGATATCGTTGAGATAAATAGCATTAATATTAATACCGATACTCGTTTAAGCCCAAGAGTGATTGAAAATAAATTAAATATAAAAAATGGCGATAAGATCTCGGTTGCAGAGTTAGAGCAGAAGATTGACGCACTTTATGCATTAAATTTGTTTCAAAAAATAGATTACAGTATCACTGATAAAAATGGCATGCAGGATTTACACGTTAATGTGGTAGAGAAAAGTTGGGGTCCAGGCTATGTGGATTTTAAGTTCAATATTCAACAATCAACCACCAGTGATGATAGTCAGCAAATCGGTTTACAATATATCTTAAGTGATTTGAATCGACTGGGCGGGGAGTGGCGTACTGAACTCGTGTATGGGTCGGATTCAAATATCAGTACTGAATTTTATACACCGATTGATTATAACCAACATTTTTTCTTTAAAACCGGCGTACGTCTAGAGAATTATGAAAGCAAACTTTATGTCGGCACTATTGATAATCCAGACTTAAATCCGATTGGTAATGTGTTTGAATATTTTCCTGTGAGCACTGAGCAAGTGGGGGTTTACGCTGAGTTAGGGGTTATTCCTTTTGATTGGGCTGAAATTGCAATCGGCAGCTACTATCAATCTGGCACGGCTGAAATTGTTGGTACTAATATTAATAATAAATTTGATAGTCAAGGTTGGTATTTAAAAACACGTTTAGATTCATTTGATAATATCTCCTTTCCAACAAAGGGCTTTAAGCTTGATTCAGATGTTTATGTTGATACCGGTGATTATTTAAATAGCAGTGAAAATAATGTCTTTTTCAGTTTGGATTGGCGTAATGCGATGTCGTTTAATCGTTCTACGTTTGAGTTTAAGGCATCGATAGCGAGCTATGATGGACCGACTATTTCACCTACTTTTGAAGTTGGATTAGGTGGTTTTCAAAATTTGTCTGGTTACGGTATTAACGAACTAATCGGTAATCACAAAGGACTGCTGGCGTTAATCTATCGTCATCGTTTATTGGATAACAATTTTGGTGCTTTCTCATTACCACTTTATTTGGGTGCTTCAATCGAGCAAGGTAATGTGTGGAACGATACGGATGACATCAGTTTTGATTCGACTATTGCTGCGGGTAGTGTGTTTATCGCTTTAGATACCGGTATTGGGCCTGTGATGTTGTCGTATGGTTATGCTGAAGGCGGTCACGCTTCTGGTTATCTCTTTATTGGTAATAATTTCTAAATATGCGTTAGAACTATTCATATGAATTAGCTATGCTTTTTACATCATAAGTTTGATGAATGTTGAGTATTTATGTAAAAAGCCTTCTGCACTTGCTGCTTTAATTTTAATTTTAGGTTAAAAATGTTATATTTGTGAACACTCTGCAAGAGGCCTTAACTTTATTATTGCTGAATTCCCCTAAATAACGGTTGAATTCGCATAACAAATGAATAGGTTAGGGTTACATATAACAAGGATGTCCACCATGGGTGGCATAAACTAAGAGGAATGAGTCGTGTTAGAAGCTTATCGTAAACATGTCGAAGAACGTGCCGCTGCTGGGGTTGTACCTAAACCTCTTGATGCTGAACAAGTTGCTGGTCTAGTTGAATTGGTAAAAGCACCAATCGCTGGCGAAGAAGACGTTATTTTAGATCTTTTAACCAATCGCGTACCACCTGGTGTGGATGAAGCTGCTTATGTTAAAGCCGGCTTTTTAACTGCGATTGTTAAAGGCGAAGCAACATCACCTATCTTATCTGCAGAACGTGCTACTGAACTACTTGGTACGATGCAAGGTGGTTACAACATCGAAACATTGGTTGAATTACTCGATGTTGATGCACTTGCGCCAATTGCTGCAAAAGCCTTATCACACACATTATTAATGTTCGATGCTTTCTATACTGTTGAAGAAAAAGCAAAAGCGGGTAATAAATTCGCACAACAAGTATTACAGTCTTGGGCAGATGCAGAATGGTTCTTAAGCAAACCAGAAGTTGCTAAGAAACTGACTGTTACCGTATTTAAAGTACCTGGCGAAACTAATACCGATGATTTATCTCCTGCACCAGATGCATGGTCTCGTCCAGATATCCCACTGCACGCACTTGCAATGCTTAAAAATGAGCGTGAAGGTGTTTCTGCAAACCCACTACAAGCTATTGAAGAACTAAAACAAAAAGGTCATCAAGTTGCTTACGTTGGTGATGTTGTTGGTACCGGTTCTTCGCGTAAATCAGCAACTAACTCTGTGTTATGGTGCATGGGTGATGATATCCCATTCGTACCGAACAAACGTGGCGGTGGTATTTGTATTGGTTCTAAAATCGCGCCAATCTTCTTCAATACCATGGAAGATTCTGGTGCACTACCATTAGAGTTTGATGTAACCAGTCTAAGTACTGGCGACGTTATCGATATTTTCCCGTATGAAGGTGTTGTTAAAAATAACGAAACTAACGCGACAATCACTGAATTTAAAATCAAAACAGATGTAATTCTTGATGAAGTTCGTGCTGGTGGTCGTATCCCACTTATCATTGGTCGTGGTCTAACAACGCGTGCGCGTACTGCGCTAGGTCTAGCTGATTCAACGGTATTCCGTTTACCTGAAGATGTTGCTGAATCAACGAAAGGTTACACCCTCGCACAGAAAATGGTTGGTAAAGCATGTGGTGTTGCAGGCGTACGTCCTAACCAATATTGCGAACCAAAAATGACGACGGTAGGTTCTCAAGATACTACGGGTCCGATGACACGTGATGAGCTAAAAGATTTAGCCTGTCTTGGTTTCTCTGCGGACTTAGTGATGCAGTCTTTCTGCCATACTGCTGCTTACCCAAAACCAGTGGATGTTGATACTCACCATACATTGCCTGATTTTATCCGTAACCGTGCGGGCGTTTCGTTACGTCCAGGTGATGGTGTAATTCACTCTTGGTTAAACCGTATGCTATTACCAGATACTGTTGGTACTGGTGGTGATTCACATACACGTTTCCCATTAGGTATTTCTTTCCCTGCGGGTTCTGGTCTTGTGGCATTCGCTGCAGCAACTGGTGTTATGCCATTGGATATGCCTGAATCTATCTTGGTACGTTTTAAAGGTGAACTACAACCGGGTATCACATTACGTGACCTTGTTAATGCTATCCCTTACTACGCGATTCAGAAAGGTCTACTGACTGTTGAGAAAGCAGGTAAAATCAATGCATTCTCTGGTCGTGTACTTGAAATTGAAGGTCTACCAGATCTTAAAGTTGAGCAAGCATTCGAATTATCAGATGCATCTGCAGAACGTTCTGCAGCAGGTTGTTCAATCAAGCTTAACGAAGCGCCAATCATTGAATATCTAGAATCTAACATCGTGATGTTGAACTGGATGATTGCTGAAGGTTATGGCGATCCGAAAACGATTGCTCGCCGTGTAGCTGAAATGAAAGCGTGGATTGCTGATCCACAATTGCTTGAAGCTGACGCTGATGCAGAATACGCTGAGATCATCGAAATCGATCTAGCTGACGTGAAAGAACCTATCCTAGCTTGTCCAAATGACCCAGATGACGTTAAATTATTAACAGACGTTGCGGGTGTTGAAATTGACGAAGTATTTGTTGGTTCATGTATGACTAACATCGGTCACTTCCGTGCCGCTGGTAAACTACTTGAGAAATTCAACGGTACGCTACCAACACGTATGTGGGTAACACCACCAACACGTATGGATGCCGCACAACTAAGTGATGAAGGTTACTACTCAATCTTCGGCAAAGCGGGCGCGCGTACTGAAATGCCAGGTTGTTCACTGTGCATGGGTAACCAAGCACGTGTAGGCGATAATACCACGGTTGTTTCTACTTCAACACGTAACTTCCCGAACCGTTTAGGTAATGGCGCTAACGTTTACCTGAGTTCTGCTGAAGTTGCTGCAGTTGCAGCGATTAAAGGTAAGATCCCAACGGTTGCCGAATACATGGAACTGGCTTCTGAAATTGATGCAACAGCAGCGGATACATACCGTTACTTAAACTTCGATCAAATCGCTTCTTACATTGAGAAAGCGAACGAAGTGATTGTTCAAGAAGCAGTATAATTAACGCATAATATCGTTGGTTAAATAAAGATATAAAATAATGAAACGGCTCCCTCGATAGGGAGCCGTTTTTGTTTCCGCTGTTTTTTGTTACAATCCCTTCCCTTGAAAACCTATCAAGCTATACCCTATGAACTCGTTAATTAATAAGCAGGCATAATCGTGGATTTTGAATTTCGAAAAGATACCCTAACAGATACTTACCGCGTCATCATATCAATGGAACAGACGGCACTAGGTAGTTGGATCCAAGGCACTTTAGGTACGGATAAAGCGACTATTGCGTTGATTCAAGCTGAAATTGATTTATTAAAAGCACGTAAAAAACAAGAGTATCGTTTAGTCGGTGATGAGATGACATTAACCATGACACAAGAAGATGTCTGTGCTTGCATGAATTCGGAGTTAATTGATACTGGCGAAGAATTGGATGACGACATGAATTTTTATGATGCGGAAACGGTTGCAGTATGTGGCTTGGAGGATTTCGAAATCATACTCCAAGCCTGGTTAGCGTTTTTTAGTCAGCGCTAGTACATTCAGTGCAATTAAGAGCCATTTAGTCCCATTCTTCCGATGTGTAGCTAAATGTTGGTAATGACCATTTCCAATAAATAGCACACAGGCGCAGTGACACACCGACGCAGAAGGCCACAATAAGATTGATATTGTGGTCAATACCCAACGTTTCTAAACCCAGATAAAGTACCGCGACTAATAATGAGATACCCGCGTAGATCTCTTTACAGAATACGACCGGGGTACGATTACAGAGTAGATCGCGTATTACCCCGCCACAAATACCCGTTATCATACCTGCCATAATAATCACGGTTGGGTGATAACCGAGTTTCATCGCAACATTACAACCAATGATGGTAAATGCTATCAAGCCTACGGCATCAAGTACCAAAAATAAACGGCGTAAATGATTCATGTGTTTCGCAATCAGGACCGTGAACAAACCTGCACATATGGTGATATAGACATAGTGAGGATGCTGGGTCCAAGATATCGGGAAATTACCCAATAATAGATCACGCACTGTACCACCGCCCAGTGCGGTAACAAACGCGATAACTGCCACACCGAAGATGTCCATATTACGGCGACCCGCCATCAATGCACCCGACATAGCTTCGGCAGTGATCGCAATTAAATAGATGTAAGTTAGCATGATTGCGAACCCTTTAAGTTAACGGAATTTTTTGGGGGGGGATATCCATTTAAAATATGCTTAGCTCCTTGCAAGTTGGCGATACTATACATAAACATGATTATGGTCAACTGAAGTCGGAGCGATGGTCAACCTAAACTGAATTTGAGGTCAGGATTTTATTTCTACTCGGATTGTTAACGCTGTAATGCGGGATTAAATCGGTAGTAACACTTACAAAGGTTACATAAATAGGGTAGACTTCTGGATGGCTAGTATATTACTTAAGGATGGGAATAATGCCAATTAGAATTAAAGACGGGCTACCGGCTGCTGAAATATTAGGTAATGAAAATATTTTTGTGATGCTAGAGTCACGTGCAACCAAGCAAGAAATCAGACCGCTTCAGGTCGTTATTCTTAACCTTATGCCGAAGAAGATTGAGACTGAAAATCAAATATTACGGTTATTGTCGAATACGCCACTGCAAGTAAATGTAGAGCTATTACGTATTGATTACCGAGCCTCTAAAAATACGCCCCAAGAACATATTGATGAGTTTTATCACGACTTCGAACGTATTCGTCACAACAATTACGACGGTTTAATTATTACCGGTGCACCGCTAGGTTTAGTCGGCCATGAAGATGTGGCGTATTGGCCACAAATCGAAGAAATCATTCACTGGTCGAAAACGCATGTAGTATCAACACTGTTCTTATGCTGGGCTGCGCAAGCCGCATTAAAAGTACTGCATGGTATTGATAAAAAAGTGCACGAACAGAAGTTTTCGGGTGTCTATCCACAGCAAACATTCCATCGTCACAACCCGTTAGTTCGCGGGTTTGATGATGAATTTCCTGTGCCAATGTCGCGCTATGCTAATTTTTCTGAAGGCATGTTTGCAGGTACAGACCTTAATGTTTTAGCTGCGAATGATAAAACAGGCGTGTACTTAGCTGCCTCAAAAGACTTTCGTCAGGTATTTGTTACTGGTCACCCAGAGTACAGTGCAGACACCTTACATCAAGAATATATGCGTGATGTTGCCGATGGTGTTGAAGCCGAAGTACCGGCTAATTATTATAAAGACGATAATGCTGAAAATGACCCTCTTGTTACTTGGCGCAGTCATGGTAATCTGCTCTATAGCAATTGGCTGAATTATTATGTTTATCAACAAACGCCATATGACTTAAACGACCTATAAATGCCGTTCGAGCAGCTATTAGAACCGATATTCGAGTAGAAAGTCGAACAGATATTAGAGCAAATAGATTAGTATCAAATAATATGACTCAGGATTGGGTCTGCAGTAAATTAACGAGGGATCTTGTGGCTACTATAAAAAATCAACAGCAACTGGAACAGCAATTAAAAAAACGTATCATGCTTATCGATGGCGGCATGGGAACGATGATCCAAGACTATAAATTAGAAGAAGTAGATTACCGTGGTGAACGCTTTGCTGACTGGCATTGTGACGTCAAAGGTAATAATGATTTATTGGTATTAAGTAAGCCACAGCTCATTGCTGATATTCATAAAGAGTACCTCGACGCAGGTGCTGATATTCTTGAAACCAATACGTTTAATGCGACTACTATCGCGATGGCTGATTATGATATGGAATCATTATCGGCAGAGATTAACCGTGAAGCAGCACGTATTGCCCGTCAAGTTGCCGATGAAAAAACCGCAGAAAACCCTGAACGCCCCCGCTTTGTGGCTGGTGTATTAGGGCCGACAAACCGTACCTGTTCTATTTCTCCTGATGTAAATGATCCCGCTTTTCGTAATACCTCATTTGATCTGATGGTAGAAGCCTATATTGAATCAACCAAAGCCTTAATCGAAGGCGGTTCAGATATTATTCTTATCGAAACTATCTTTGATACCTTGAACGCTAAAGCGGCGGTATTTGCGGTTAAAACGGTATATGAAGAACTGGGTTACGAATTACCGATCATGATCTCAGGTACCATTACCGATGCATCTGGGCGTACATTAACAGGTCAAACAACAGAAGCATTTTATAATTCATTACGTCACGCAGAGCCGATCACCTTTGGTCTTAACTGTGCATTAGGCCCTGATGAATTACGCCAATATGTCGATGAACTATCACGTATCTCTGAAAGCTATGTCACGGCGCATCCCAATGCGGGCTTACCAAATGCGTTTGGTGAATATGATTTAAGTCCTGAAGACATGGCTGTACATATTAAGGAGTGGGCTGAAGCCGGTTTCTTAAATATGGTCGGTGGTTGTTGTGGTACCACACCTGAACATATTAAAGCGATGGCTGATGCCGTTGAAGGTGTTAAGCCGCGTCAATTACCTGAAATTGAAGTTGCTTGTCGTTTAAGTGGCCTAGAGCCATTAACGATCACCAAAGAAAGCCTGTTTGTTAATGTTGGTGAACGTACCAATGTAACTGGTTCTGCGCGTTTTAAACGCCTGATCAAAGAAGAAAATTACGATGAAGCATTACATGTTGCTCAGCAGCAAGTAGAGTCTGGCGCACAAATTATCGATATCAACATGGATGAAGGCATGTTGGATTCGTTGCACTGTATGCAGCGATTTTTAAACCTAGTTGCTTCAGAACCTGAAATTTCGAAAGTACCAATCATGATTGACTCCTCGAAATGGGAGATCCTTGAAGCGGGTTTGAAATGCGTTCAGGGTAAAGCCATTGTTAACTCGATTTCATTGAAAGAGGGTGAAGATAATTTCCGCCATCAAGCGAAATTAATCCGTCGTTACGGTGCTGCAATGATTGTGATGGCCTTCGATGAAGATGGTCAAGCGGATACCCAAGAACGTAAATTTCAAATTTGTAAGCGTTCTTATGACATCCTAGTTCATGAAATGAATTTCCCACCAGAAGATATTATTTTCGATCCAAATATCTTTGCGGTTGCAACCGGTATCGATGAGCATAATAATTATGCCGTTGATTTCATCGAAGCAGTGAAAGACATTAAACGTGAATTACCGCATGCGATGATCTCGGGTGGTGTGTCTAACGTATCCTTCTCGTTCCGTGGTAACAACCCGTTACGTGAAGCTATTCATGCTGTGTTCTTGTACTACTGTATCCGTGAAGGCATGGATATGGGTATTGTGAATGCGGGGCAGTTGGCGATTTATGATGATCTGCCGAAAGAACTGTTAGATGGTGTGGAAGATGTGATCCTTAATCGCAATGATAATGCCACGGAAGCACTACTCGCACTTGCCGACAAGTATCGTGATTCGGGTGTTGAAGTGGAAGCTGAAACACAGGAATGGCGTAGCTTCGATGTTAATAAACGTCTAGAACATGCATTGATTAAAGGTATTACTGAATTTATTGATGAAGATACCGAAGAAGCGCGTCAACAAGCCACACTGCCGATCGAAGTAATCGAAGGTCCGTTAATGGATGGCATGAATGCGGTTGGTGACTTATTTGGTGCCGGTAAAATGTTCCTACCACAGGTAGTTAAATCAGCCCGTGTAATGAAACGCGCGGTATCTTACTTGAATCCCTATATTGAAGCATCAAAACAAAAGGGCTCGTCAAACGGTAAAATATTATTAGCGACGGTAAAAGGCGATGTCCACGATATTGGTAAAAATATTGTGGGTGTGGTTCTACAGTGTAATAACTATGAAATCGTTGATATGGGCGTGATGGTCTCGTGTGATGATATTCTCAAAAAAGCAGTGGAAGAAAATTGTGACATTATTGGTTTATCCGGTCTGATCACTCCTTCACTCGATGAAATGGTGCATGTAGCGAAAGAATGTCAGCGTAAAGGTTTTAAACTGCCAATCTTGATTGGTGGCGCAACGACATCGAAAGCGCATACTGCGGTTAAGATTGAACAGAACTATGACGAACCAGTGATCTATGTTTCTAATGCATCTCGTGCGGTAGGTGTGGTATCTGCATTATTGTCAGAAACCAAGAAACCTGAACTTGTTGCGAGAATGGCGAAAGAATACGAAACGGCTCGTGAACAGCATGCCCGTAAACGCCCACGCAGTGCGCCAGTAACATTAGAAGTAGCACGTGCGAATAAAGCGCCGATTGATTGGGTTAACTATACGCCTCCAGTGCCGAAAACACTGGGTGTACAGAAATACATTAGCTACTCGATTGCGGAACTGCGTAAATACATCGATTGGACGCCTTTCTTCATGACCTGGACGCTGGCGGGTAAATATCCCCGTATCCTCACCGATGAAGTTGTTGGCGTAGAAGCGACGAATTTATTTAATGACGCAAACGACATGCTTGACCGTTTAGAAGAAGGTGGCGCTGGACTTGAAGGCGTGCCTGACGATTATAAAATATCTGTAAATGGCGTGATTGGTTTATTCCCTGCAAACACAGTGAACGACGACACCATTGAAGTGTATACCGATGAAACACGCTCGCAGGTATTAACGCGTCTTGAACACCTACGTCAGCAAACCAAGAAGAAACCTGGGCAATATAATAATTGTTTAGCGGATTTCGTGGCTCCGAAAGATTCAGGTAAATTTGATTACGTTGGCGCATTTGCGGTGACGGGTGGTATCGGTGAAGATGATATGGCGAATTACTTCAAAGGTATTGAAGATGATTACAATGCTATTCTCGTTCAATCTGTGTGTGACCGTTTAGCAGAAGCAATGGCCGAACGCCTGCATGAACTTGTGCGTAAAGAAGAGTGGGGCTTCACGCCGACAGAAGAATGGAATAACGATGACCTGATCCGTGAGAAGTACCAAGGTATTCGTCCGGCACCGGGTTATGCAGCCTGCCCTGAACATACCGAAAAAGGCACGATCTGGGAATTATTAGACCCAGAAAGTATTGGTATGAAGCTAACCTCATCTTATGCAATGTGGCCGGGTGCGGCAGTATCAGGTTGGATATTCTCCCATCCTGAATCTCGTTATTTTGCAGTGGCGTCGATTCAAGAAGACCAAGTGAAAGACTACGCAGATCGTAAAAACATGACGCTTGAAGAAGCCGAACGTTGGTTAGGTCCAAACTTAGGTTATGCACCTGATTAATCTGTAGTATTAAATCTATTGGTGATTTAAATGCCCGTATAGCGATTGGTTATACGGGCATTTTTCTATTTAGTTCCTGCAAACAGAGAATATCTAGCAGAATAAGCGTGATTAATTCGTTTGTAATAACGGTTTTCTAGCACGTGAAATTAAGGGCTTCTTACGTTGGGTTAATACATTGCCTAATATCACTAATACCAGTCCCAGCGTTGAATATAGCGTCCAATGATAATCTTCAAATACCGCAGAAACACTTAAGGCTACAACTGGGGTGATAACTAAGATATAAGCGGCGTTACTGGCACCTAAACGATCTACCAAGATAAGGTAAAACGTAAACCCAAGTACCGATGCCGGAATGGCGAGATACAATAAGCTGCCGATGTATTGCGTCGACATTGTAAATTCAAATGAGGTGCCACGGATGAAAATAATCAATAATAATGCAACACAACCATAAACCATGGCATAGCTGGTGGCTGTAAATGGCTGCACATTATTTTTGGTATTACGTATGCTCAGCATATTGCCAATCGAGAAGCACCAGGTTCCGAGCAGGGCAAATAGCAACCCGTATAAAGTATCTTGTGACCAGTTAGTTTGCAGTAAATCACCGGCAAACAACATGCTAATTCCAGCAAGTCCAAGTATTGCTCCTAACCAGAAATTGGCATTGGTTTGAGTCTGATAAAACAGCTTACTGTGAAAGGCATTAAATACAGGCGCACTTGCCATAAATACAGCCACTAAACCACTGGGTATGTACAAAGTCGCGCTATAAAAGGCGAGGAAATTACAACAGAATAAACACGCGCCTTGCAGTGCCAAAAAAGCATGGTCTTTACGTTTTACGGGTTGTAATTTCCCCCAAAGTTTACCGACAACAAACATGACCGCAGCGGCAATTGCAAAGCGGTAAAAAATCGAGACTTCCATCGGCACATCACCGTGTTGCCACTTGATTGATATCCACGAAAAGCCCCAAATAAATATCATTGAAACATAGAGTAGTGCTGACATAGCGGCTGCCTTTTTTATTAGGGTAAGTTATTACGGTTATCGTTAATTAACTCGAATTATGTAGGCTTTATGATGTTGGAAATATCACGATATTGGCAAAACTAACACAATATTGCGGTTTAGTGATTATACTGATCACAGTAG
>Ga0209395_1002492_pt1 | contig 24003 bp, 20 predicted proteins | sample GOMGulsemesocosm_3_FD_184635 | JGI IMG/M metagenome (GOLD analysis project Ga0209395, IMG submission 184635) | Methane-oxidizing microbial communities from mesocosms in the Gulf of Mexico - GOM9D Gulf of Mexico (SPAdes) (version 2) | ecosystem: Environmental > Aquatic > Marine > Cold seeps... | reverse complement strand
ACATTCTTCAGCACGGTAAATATGCGCTTTTTTTTGCGTGGTTATTACCAATATTTCTTGACCGCTAATGGTGCTAGGTAAGCTTTTCAACAGCGATGGTTTAACCAGCCAAAGGCTAATGGTTTCCCCTCCGCCCACCAGCTGTACATAGCACTTCGCATTGACTTCTTTTTCAGCTATGACGCTTGCCGCTGAAACATCAGCGACAAACGACCAGCTTAAAAAGCTAGCCAATATAGCCGCAGTAAATTTATGAGTGTGTTTCATTTTATTGCTCCCAACAAGCTACAGGTGTTCTCTGACCTACTTCATTAATTGTTAATACCGTACACCCGCTATCATTCAATTGTACATTTTGAGCGGTCGCGGTGAGAATAAAGTTTTGTCCCGCATTCGTTAGCGCGGCATCAATACTATAATTTCCAGAGTCAGTTTCATGAGGGTCATTAGGCATCCCTAACTCAGTCATATCATCGGTATACGATCTAAAGTCAATGTAGCCTTGTTCTTCTATATTCGCTAACAGCAATAACTCTCGCTGAGCTTCACTACGATTTGAGCGCAATACGTAGTCTGTATAAGACGGATAAGCAATCGTCGCTAAAATACCAACAATGGCCACCGATATCATTAGCTCAATCAGTGTATAACCTTGACGGTGCGATTTAGCTTGGGTTCGAGTTATAGCAATGCCGTGCTTATGCATTATTGTCTATCCTCAAGGATGTATAAATAAGTTCGCTTAGTGGACATAGCGAAGCCTAGTGAAAACATTTGTCCACCGACAAAAATCCCGCCATCCACAGGGTCAATAGTGTCGTCATCACCATCACTATTGGGTATAAAAAAAAGTGTCGGTGTATCAAGAATTTGTTCATTGATCTTGATGGCTCTAGCATCACCATCACGGATTTTATCTACTTCTGACCAACTATGTTTACTTACTCCTTGGGCTAAATCTACTGCATAGAGCCAGCCTTGGCCGTTAGGGATCTCACAGCCCTCCTCATCAATTTTATCTAAATCCGGTGGAGTAAAAGTTGTAAAATAGACCGTATTGTTTATGGTAATACTTTTTGAAGTACTTTTTTCACCAGGCTGCTCTAAGCTAAAATACCAACCCGATTTGTCACTTAATTGCCGTTCCAAGTCAGGCCGGGCTGCATCACTAACGCTTTCAAGGGGGTTAGCTGTAATATCAAATAAATCTCCAATAACAAGTGTCGTCGGTGGCGTTGATGCAGGTGGTGTGGATGAAAAAGTTTGAGTTTTAATGTATTTATCTTTAATCATGAAAAACATGTTATCAGTGTCTATATTAAGGGGACTTGAACGATCACCACTACCTAATAAGATGGCATCGTATGGAATTTCTTGATGAATAATAGTACTTGTTGTATTGCCGTCACTATCCGTAACTTGCTCTTCGAGCGTTTCAGTAATAAAGGTTCGCACGATATCCGGCTCATTAAAAAAGCGCCGATCATCGACAGCAGTTTCACCACCAAGACTGGCTAGTTTGAAGACAGACCAAGGTTCACTGCCCGTTGGGCTAGCACTAGGCATATCAACGCGCCAGACATTGCCTCCGGTATCGGCTGCATATAGTCGATCAGTCAAGCCATCTGCATCACTATCTAATGTGGCTACATTGGCAGCAATACTATCGGTGCCAGAAAAAGTTGTCGTGCCTCCCCCGGGTGCCAACGACCATTTTAAGGCCCCAGTTTCAGCATCTAACATATAGATAGCGCGGCCGATATTATCTGCAGAGCCAACACCTGCATTATCTTTAGAAGTATCATAGCCACCGCCAAAGAAGAGTACCGGTTTAGCCACTCCAGACGAAATATTCAATTTTGAAAAAGCGACCTTGGGTTGTGACCAAGATTGACCTAATTCAGAGAAGCCACTAGTATTAGCATTAATATGCCATAATAAACTTGGTGAATCGGGATTACTGATATCCATGCCATAATACGAACTTCCTCCTCGGCGTAAACCAAAGAAAACCCATACTTTATCACCCGCCTCTATCACTCCATCGCCATCTTTATCGTCAATATAAGCGGTAATTTTTCCATCAATTCCATACACCTTAGCATCTGATGAAAAGTTGTCTTTTAACTTTTTAATATTAGGAAAAAACTCTTTTGGCATGAACGCCCAGGTCTCATCAACGCTTTCACCAGAATCTTCAAACATATGGATAGCACCGGCATTAGTGCCGACGATAATATGAATTTTGTCACCGTAATTCACTACCAACGGTTGTGAATGTAACGGGTCGCCAAAAATATCATAACGTATATCATCAATATCACCATCATCATCTTCATCGTCAACATCAATGCCTAAATTCCAGTTAAAGTATTCTAATGCGTCATCAACATCAATACCGACAAGATCGGCAAACTCTTGCTCATGGCCAGATAAATTGGCTTCATTTAATAACGTGAAGGCGCCATTTACGCCATTATCGCTATAGACCACCCGGTTAGATTTAGCCCGTAACATTTCAGCCACACCACCTTCGGCGACCTTATTACCATCGACTTGGCTAGACCAATAACTGGTGACATCATCAGCAAAGTGACCGGATGTTTCATCAATCGCCGCCTTGCCATTGGAGCCTTGTTGCGCGCCACCTATTACTTTGTATTTTTTAAGATTCCCTTGCCATCTTGGGCCTCTGTCTGGCTGAAACATCGCGTAGTAAACAGAATTAAGCGTTTCAGTTCTATCAAAGTTATTCGCGGCAACAGAAGCGGAAGTTAGCGTATCGTTACTTGGCTCTAGGTTAGCGAGTACATTAGTCAGCGCTGCGGTTAAGCTCGCAGTATCTTGAGCGGGAAAATATTTCCCTCCTCCTAACAGTGCCGCTTCTTTTAACAATGGCTCAGCATCAGCTTGTGCATCAGAGCCAAAACCAATAGTGTAAGTGGTCACTACTTGCTTACCGTCAACATTGTCATTAACATCATTGTTATTCATCCAGCCAGCTAACGCCGCTAAATAGTTACCATCAAACGCTGACATTGGGTAGCCATCAGCACTACCGAGTGCTTGCACTTTGCTATTGGCATTACTATCTTTCGTTGGCTCTCCATCGGTAATAATGATCACATAAGCTTTATCGCTACAAGAACTAAACGGTGATTTATACACTTTTGCAGAGGTTTCTATGCTTTTATCACGTGATGGGGTTGGATTGTTATGATAATCACCATAATCGACACTTTTCCCGGAAAAATAAAGTGAAGCTTCGTATAAGGTCTCACAGAGTGGAGTCCAATTTTCAGCATTGAGGTTGTTATTAACTAAATCAAGAATATTGCCACGACTAGTCAAATTCGACTCTGTTATGCCAAAAACTATGCGGCCACCTTGGCTATAGTTAAACACTTGTAAGCCAAAATCTATATTTGGGGAGGCGTTAATTAAGTTGGTAACACTTTCTTGGGCAATCTCTAGTCTTGATTTTATTTCATTGGCGATGATACTACTTTGATACCAGCGTAAATAGTTATCGCTATAAAGGGTAACTAAGCCACCGCTCCATGAAACATTTGATCCAAGAGGATCATGATAGATTGGGTTTTGTTTGGTGCCATCGCCATCAACTGGGTAACCATCAGGTAATGAATCTAAGCCCCCTTGCTGATTAATGATGCCTGCATTTCGATTCTCAAGCGCTATTACGTCATCTTCACAGTCAATAACGTCAATATTAGCGCCATTATTATCAGGTAATTCAATCCAACTCCCTGAATTTCCTTTAAAGCTGTACTCCCTGACATGACCGGTATAGTAGCCATATTCGTCAACAATATCTTTAGCTATTTGACAGCTATTAATATCATCTAGAAAACGCCGTGCTTCATTCGGACTATCGGGTACAGGTAAGCTAACGCCATCAACGCTGCCTTTAGTGTAATAAACAAACTTATCCGAAAGAGAGTTTAATCCTCCGACTGCTGGATATATTACTTCAGGATCATAAGAAGCTTTAACGGTTTCATTACGGCTCATACTGCCTGAATTATCGAAGACAATAAGCACTTGTGGTCGTGTCTTTGCGTCTCTAATACTGTCACTAATGTATAATTCAATATCTTCACTAAATGAATAATTAGCCGTTGTGAGTAATAATCCTGCAAACAAATATTTTTTCATTAGTTTTCTCCAAACACACATTGAATTCCATTATTTAATCTTAGATAACGTTTAATTTACTCGTTTAATATTAAGGCCTAAGCTGTTGTAGAATGCCAGAATTAACCACAATTGAACTCGTATTATTACGGCCATAAGTTCGAGTTACTTGAATCATTAACAGGTTACATACATTACCATCATTTGAAGATGCGTCTTTAGCCCGAGGACAAGCCGTTGCTTTCATAAACTGATTATTAGAGACATTTAAGGTCGCTGAAGCAAAGTCATTATTGGCATTAGACACCGGGATCGCTGCTGAGATATCTTTATCTCCATTAGCAAAAGTATTAACCGAAGCTGCAAATTCATTGATTGCTCCGGGTGATACTTGATTAAAAATAACCTCATCCACCGCACTTATAGCCTCCTGCATAGCTATCACTTTTTCTTCACTCGCACCTGCCATTTTGACATCGGTGGTGGTATTTTGCATTAAGGCACCGGCAACCGCAGTTAAGGCAATTAAAAAGACTAAGGCAACCACCAACACAATACCACGCTGCTGATTTTTCTTGCCAGACAAAGAAGTTGTCATTGAAGATAAGTTATTTGACATATAATTTTCCTTCACATTTACCATGTATCTACACCTGCATTATACAAAGTCACTGTAGAGCTAAACAGTAATCGGCGAAAATGGTCATTCGGTGTATAAACAAAATCGCCCAGTTGGTAGCTATTTTCATTATCGTACTTATTATCAGGTAAAATACTGCGAGCCAACACATATATTTTTACTGATAAAATGCGACTGGCGGCATTATCCCATAAAGCGTCGGTCATATTATCAGCAGAGATATATGCATCAATGACGCCATAGCCAACATTTGTAGAGTTAGTATCGGTATCAATACCATATTCAAAGCGGATCATTTCAATCCCATCGATAATAGGTGCAAATGTTAGTTGGTTGCTTAGCCGGCCCTGCATTAACACCGGTACGGTATTAACCCCTTGTGCTTCATCTCTAACATAGTAGATATGATGTTGATATTCCCACACTTGCGCATTATCTATGGCTGGTATGGCGCCTGCTGCAGCAATAGCACCGTCATTAACATTACTAACAAAATAAAAGTTACCAGCAGCGCCAACAGTAATGGGGTCACCAGCAGCATCGACGATTGGCAGTGAAACGACTCGTTTTAACTGAAGGATATCAGAGTCTATTCTGGCATCAGTACGACAACCCGACATGATGGTTGCAGCAGTAACAGTAGATCCCCATAGCGTGCGGAAATGTCCTGCAGCAAGCGGAAAAGTACCGTTGTTTACTCCAGAGCCAACACATTCACCCACGGGAGCAGCAGGAACCGGATTAACACTCCCCAAGTCGACGGTACCGCTATAATCCCCCCAAAAATCTTGCCTGAGTAAATCATCACTGAGTACACTAATAGCAAAACGGCCATTTTCTTGTAACTCACCATAACTTGAGGTTTCAGTGGTGGTAGTTTTCATGCCGACAAAGATGCTTAACACTCCGCCAAAGAGCACCATACCAATGATCAAAGCAATAAAGACTTCAAGCAAAGTAAAGCCCTGATGTTTAGTCAGATTAGTTTTACTTAGTTGAATATTCTTATAACTTAACATCTATTTTGTGCTTCCTTTGTCTAAGTTAAATCATCAATGATAATGAGCAATCATCAATAAAAACGATATTTTTACATAATAAAGGCAGAAACGACCACTTGCCGTCGAGTATCACTGGCTGAGCCACAGCCAGCGGCTCTATTCGCGTCGCTGTAGGTAGTTTTACCTTGCCACGCAATTGCCACCGAGACAGTATTACCATTAACCGAAATACACCCTATCCCTTCAATTAAGCCCCCCACATTACGACCATTGTTGGTAGCTCGTGCTCCCATAAGCGCTTGCTCCCACCCATAGAGATCATGATTAACCATTTGTGCCGGCTGACATGTTGCAGCAAAGGAATTGCAGGCAGGAGGAACCGCAACAACACCTCCACCATAAGGGCTATTAGCCGCATAAAGTGCCAGAGTCGCACTATCATTACCACGCATTTTTTCAATAATATCCTGCGCTAAACTTGAAGCTAAGGAGCGTTGCATTGCATCAAAGCTACCTTTCTTAGCGGTAACTTGCATCGACACGGCTCCTAAAATCCCAGTCGTCATGATGAATAATGCCACCATGACTTCAATCAAACTCATCCCAACTTGCTTAGATGAAGTAGGATAAGGTCTACGACTATTGGTGCTTATCATTGTAGTCTTTCCTTCACTTTCAGATGACTTATATTTATACGCACAGCATTACCATAAAAAATTAGCGCTGTTGATGAGTATAACAATAGATACAATAATGCATATCGCTGCATAACGTTTAAAAGTGAGCACTTTGCCAACTTAGCTAGCAAGTGAACATTAAGGGGGGCATTTTTTGAATATGTGCTGATTTTATGATAAACAGAACATAGTTGATAATTTTCAAACGGAAAAAGGATAAGAGTTAATATTAAAGCAATATAACCCTGTTTAAGTTTTGTATATGTGCTAAAAATCACTAATGTGAACTGCATTAACCCATACCTTTTTTATCCTAAAATCTCTCCGTAGATTTCCATGTGACCTAATTTCTATGGTGTTAAATTTAATGTTGAAAAATGTAGCACCATAAAAAATCGGTTACTTTGTAACCATGTCAGATTAACGTAATTCAGCGGGTACTGCAAACACAATATTTTCTTTCCGGCCTGGATATTCGGTAACGTCATGACCACCCGAGCTTTTTAATGCTTCAATCACTTGTTCAACCAATATTGCTGGCGCTGAAGCGCCAGCCGTTACCCCGATTCGTTTAACGTTATCAAGCCAGCTTGTTTCAATATCAGCTGCGGTATCAATCAAATAAGAGGTAGTACCTATTTTTTCAGAGACTTCGCGTAACCGATTGGAATTTGAACTATTTTTAGCGCCAACCACTAGCAGTAAATCTACCTGGCTAGCTATAGCACGTACTGCATCTTGACGATTTTGGGTTGCATAACAAATATCATCTTTACGCGGCCCTTCAATCAATGGGAACTTAGCTTGTAACGCGTCAATCACATCAGAAGTATCATCAACAGATAAGGTTGTTTGGCTACAGAAGTAAAGCTTCTCTGGGTTCTTCACTTCCAAATTAGCGACATCGTCTGCGGATTCAACTAAGTAAATACCTGCTGATTCACTATCGTACTGCCCCATAGTGCCTTCAACTTCTGGGTGTCCAGCATGGCCAATCAACACACACTCAACATTTTTACGACTAACTCTAGCCACTTCCATATGTACTTTAGTCACCAATGGGCAAGTCGCATCAAAGACTTTAAGAGCACGCATTTTCGCATTATTGCGTACCGCTTTAGAAACACCATGAGCACTAAATATTACTGTGTTGTCATCAGGAACTTCATGCAACTCTTCCACAAAAATTGCGCCACGTCTTTTCAAGCCGTCAACAACAAATTTATTATGAACCACTTCATGGCGGACATAAATGGGAGCGCCAAATAAATCTAAAGCACGATCAACAATACTGATAGCTCTATCAACACCAGCACAAAAACCACGTGGGTTAGCTAAAATAATTTCCATAACTTTCTCTATATCGCTCTATATCGGCTTAAATTTATTCGGTATTTTTCAATGGTCTGCTAGAAAATCAATCTGAGTAACTTAATAGCATGCTAAATCATCTTATAATATTTCAACAACATCTATAACAAAGGTCACTGCCTGTCCTGCTAAAGGGTGGTTAAAATCAACCGTAACAGAGCTACCATTCACTTCTTTAATCATTCCGGGTAAATCACCACCTGGCTGAGTAAAGGTAATAATATTACCTATTTTTGCCGGTACTTCAGCAGAAAATTTATCAAGATCCATATAATGAAGATTATCTGGATTTGACTCACCAAAAGCATCAACCGCTTCAAGGGTAAATTCTTTACTTTCGCTAGTAGCCATACCTAACAATTGTCCTTCAAATGCTGCGGAGATACTGCTATCCCCCATAATTATTTTAGCCGGTTTGTTATGTACTTTGGTACTATCTGCAGCAGAGCCATCACTCAATTTCATGGTAATGTGCACTAAAATACTTGAGTCGGCTTGTATTACTGTTTTATCTGTCATCATTTTCTACTTTGAATTTTGTTGTTCTTCAATATTCTTACCAGCATCTTCGCCAGTGAAAGAATCTAAGATCATTAATGCGGCACCAATAAATATCATTGAGTCAGCAATATTAAATGCGGGGAAATGGCTGCCATTCCAGTGAAAATCAATAAAGTCTATAACATAACCAAAGAGCACTCTATCAATCAGGTTGCCTAAGGCACCACTTAGCATTAATGCAAAAGCAACACTAATGAGTGTTTGATTTTTTGGTGTTTTAGCTAACCAAACAATAAAGACTACACAAGCGATGGCGGCAATTGCGGTAAAAAACCATCGCTGCCAGCCTCCTTGATCTGCCAAAAAGCTAAAGGCAGCACCGGGGTTATGGACATAGGTTAGACTAAAGATAGGGAGTAATTGCACTGATTCATACAAATTAAATGAACCAGCAACCCAATGTTTAGTAACTTGATCGGCAATTAAACAAATAAGCGTCAGCCACAACCAACGCAAACCTGAATCAGTGAATAGTTTAGGCATACTGTCTTTGCTCACCTTCACCATCAATATTCGTAACACAACGACCACATAATAACGGGTGTGCTTCATTACTACCAACATCGTCAGTTACATGCCAACAACGATCACATTTTTCACCGTCGGCTGGCGCAACCGTTAACCATAAGCCATCTACTTCAGTTGCCGCAGCGTCACTAGGAATATCGCTATCACCTACTACCACATTAATTGTCGCTGACGAGGTAATTAACACAAAGCGTAATTCGTCACCTAACTGCGCTAATTTTTCAGCTAGCTCAGCTTGTGCATATAAAGTCACTTGTGCTTCAAGCGCTTTACCAACCACTTTATCTTTACGGGCTAGCTCTAACGCACGATTCACTGCTGCTCTCACTAATAATAATTCACTCCAGTAACTATTGTTTAATGCTGAATCATCTGCTGATGTTGCTAAACCGTCAAACCAGACGCCGGTAAAAACAAATTCATCACGCTCGCCATTAGCCGGCGCAGGTAGCGCTTGCCAAATTTCTTGTGCAGTGAAAGATAAAATTGGTGCCATCCAAGCAGTCATTGCTTCAGCAATTAAGTACATTGCCGTTTGACAAGAACGACGTGCGTTAGAATCAGCTTTTGCGGTATATTGTCTATCTTTAATGATATCAAGGTAGAAGCCACCTAGCTCTGTAGTACAGAAATTCATTAGTTTATGTACTACCACATGGAATTCATACTCATTGTAGGCTGTGATAATTTCGTTTTGTAAACGAGCCGCTTTATCCACAACCCAACGGTCAAGTGCCACCATATCTTCTATAGCAACCGAATGCTGTGCTGGCTCAAAACCATTTAAGTTAGATAATAAGAAACGTGACGTATTACGAATACGACGATAAGCATCGGCTTGACGTTTGAATATTTCATCAGACACGGTAATTTCTTGAGTATAGTTAACTGACGCAGTCCAAAGACGTAAAATATCAGCACCTAAATTGTTAGTAATATGTGATGGTGTAACCACATTACCCAAAGACTTAGACATTTTGTGACCATTCACATCAACGGTAAAGCCATGGGTAAGTACTTGCTTGTAGGGTGCTTTTCCTGTCATCGCCACTGACGACATCATTGACGACATAAACCAACCACGATGTTGATCGGAGCCTTCTAGATAAAGATCAGCAATACCATCGAACTCTTCACGAGCATTGATAACAGAGTGGTGCGTGGTCCCTGAGTCAAACCATACATCTAAGGTATCCGGTACCTTAATAAAGTCAGCCGCATCATCACCGATTAGCTCTTGTGCTTCTAAATCAAACCACGCTTGAATACCTTCCTTTTCTACACGTAAGGCAACATCTTCAATTAATTCAATGCTACGAGGGTGAAGAGCGCCGGTATCTTTATGGATAAATAAAGCAATAGGTACACCCCAAGTACGTTGACGAGAAATACACCAATCAGGACGACCTTCTACCATTGACTCAATACGGCTTTGCCCCCAATCTGGGATCCATTGCGTTTTTTCAATTTCTTTAAGGGATTCAGTACGTAACGATTTTTTATCCATGCTGATAAACCATTGCGGCGTGGCACGGAAAATAATAGGCGTTTTATGGCGCCAGCAATGTGGATAAGAATGCTCAAACGCATGGTGATGCATTAACGCACCATGCTCTTGTAGTACATCCACTACACTAGCATTGGCTTTAAAGACATGTTGGCCAGCAAAGATTGGTGTATCTTCTAAATAAACACCATTAGCACCCACTGGGTTAGCGATTTCTAGCCCATACTCTTTACCAACGACAAAATCGTCAACACCGTGACCAGGCGCAGTATGTACACAACCCGTACCTGAATCTGTTGTAACATGTTCGCCTAAAATAACCGGCACCGTAAAGTCGTAAAACGGATGTTGCAGGGCAACATTTTCTAATTCCGCGCCTTTACAGAAACCTAAAGCATGATATTTCTCGATACCAAAACGATCCATACAAGAGCTAACTAAATCAGACGCAATGATTAAACGTAATTTACCTGCCTCGCCATTAGGTAATGAATCACATTGTACTAACGTATATTCAACGTCTGCATGCAGCGATACTGCACGGTTAGCAGGTAAAGTCCATGGGGTAGTCGTCCAGATAACAACGCCCATTTGTCCTTCACCGCTACGCCCTTCTGGATGAGAAAACTTATCAGCAACAGTGTCATCAACAACATTAAACTTAACATCAATGGCTGGTGAGTGTTTATCTTTATACTCAACTTCGGCTTCAGCTAGTGCTGAGCCACAATCGGTACACCAGTGCACAGGTTTAAAACCTTGCTGTAAATGGCCGTTTTCGGCAACTTTACCTAACGAGCGGATAATGTTCGCTTCGGTATTAAAATCCATGGTCAGATAAGGTTTTTCCCAATCAGCAAAAATACCTAAACGTTTAAAGTCTTCACGCTGACCGTTAACTTGCTTAATAGCATATTCGCGACACTTTTGGCGAAATTGTGCTGCAGTAACTTTATGACCAGGCTTACCAACTTTTTTCTCAACCATTAATTCAATCGGTAAACCGTGGCAATCCCAACCCGGTACAAACGGTGAGTTGAAATCAGATAAGGTTTTGGATTTAACAATAATATCTTTTAAGATTTTATTTACCGCATGGCCTAAATGGATATTACCATTGGCATATGGAGGGCCGTCATGCAGAATAAATGATTTTTTACCTTTTTTTGCCTCACGAATTTTTCCGTATAGATCTTTAGCAGCCCAATCTTTAAGCATGTTAGGCTCACGATTTGCCATATTGCCTTTCATCGCAAAAGATGTCGCAGGCAAATTTAAGGTATGTTTGTAATCACTCATTTAAATCATTATCCGTTTATTTGGGTTATTTGCGGTAAAAACCACATTTACAATATTGTTTGTGACAAGGCTTGCTTTGCAAACTCACTGTCTTTACTTATCTGTGCTGTTAAAGCTGCTAGGCTTTCAAATTTCATTACGGCGCGAAGCTTTTTCTTGATAATAACTTCAATACATTGGCCGTATAAGTCACTATCAAAATCAAATATATGTACTTCTAGTTGCTGCCTAAGCCCATTAATTGTGGGTCTTGCGCCAATATTGGCAACACCTTTAAAATTCCCTTGCGTTGTCTTCACTAACACCGCAAACACACCATTCAAAGGTGATTTTGTTCTTTTTAACAATACATTAGCGGTAGGAAAGCCTAACTGTCGACCTCGCTTATCGCCATGAAACACCCGTCCAATAATAGAATAGGGCCTACCTAGCATCTGCTCTGCCACCACTAAATTATCGTCATCGATAGCTTGTCTTATGGCGGTACTACTAATTCTACATTCGGCCATTTTATAGCTGGCAGTGTCATTAACGCCAAAACCAAAGGTTTCACCGGCTTGAGTTAACATCGCAAAATTGCCGGCACGATTTTTACCAAAATGAAAATCGTCACCAACAATCAAATGCTTTACGCCGAGCTTCTTAACTAATAAATGTTCAATAAATTGCTGGGCACTTTGGCTAGCAAATTTACGGGTAAAGTTAACCACAATTAACCGTTCTACCCCGAGTGCTGCTAACAACGCATATTTGTCACGTAAACGACAAAGTCTCGCTGGCGCTGTTTCCGGAGAAAATAACTCTTGAGGCTGAGGCTCAAAAACTAACACTGCCGCAACACAATTGAGCCGCTTTGCTTGGGCTACTAACGCGGTAATAACTTGTTGATGCCCTTTATGAACACCGTCAAAATTACCAATAGTTAACACACAACCGTGATCTTCAGGTTTTATATTATGTATACCGCGAACTAACTGCATTACCCGCCAAACTTAATGAACGTACAAAATAAATCGGCGAATTATATACCAGCAAGCAATAATAAGCAGTAATTTCCACTATTTTATTTTACGTTTTTTATCGTAAAATCACTGATACGTATCCCTAAGATAAATATCATTGCAAAATAACTCAGTACGCCAAGCGTAATACAAATGATTAATTGCAAAATTTGAGCACTCAATGCCATGACTAACCATTGATTAAACTCTGGAGAAAGTGCATATACCACGAGTGCCATAACCGCCGCTGAAGTCACCAATTTCCCAATGAATATTTTCGTCGCGGTCGCTAAATGATATATTTGTGCGGCTTTTAAGCCTCGATATAACATCCAAGCATTGAACGTCGCCGAAAGCGTAGTAGCAATTGCCAAACCGACATAACCAAAAAATGGCGCTAGCATCAGGTTAAAGGCCATGTTGGAGACCATAGCGATAATACCAATTTTCACTGGGGTTTTGGTATCTTGCCTTGCGTAATAACCTGGCGCTAATATTTTAATAAACATAAAGCTTAATAAACCAGAAAGATAAGCAAATAACGCCATTGATACTTGCATAACATCATTCTGGCTAAACTCCCCGCGCATAAATAACACCATAATAATTGGCTGTGCTAATACCATCAGCCCTGCAAGCGCCGGCCAACCGAAAAAGCTAACCACTTTGATGCCCCAATCTAAGGTCGCGGTAAATTCTGTTTGATTATTTTTATTATGGAGTTTCGCTAAACTCGGCAATACCACAGTGGCAATACCAATACCAAATAAACCTAACGGGAATTCTAATAACCGGTCGGCATAGTAAAGCCAACTAATAGAACCGGTGATTAAGAAACTGGCAATTAAGGTATCAAGCAGGAGGTTAATTTGGGTAACTGAAACACCAAACAATGCAGGTAGAATGAGTTTTCTAATTTTGGTGACCCCTTCACTATGCCACGCCCAACGAGGTCTAACTAACACGCCAGCTTGGTATAAAAAAGGTAATTGAAAACAAAACTGAATCAGCCCCCCTAAAAAGACCCCCCAAGCTAAAGCATGAGCTGGGCTTTGAGTATACTCAGCACCATAAACGGCCATACCGATAATAGCAATATTGAGTAGTACTGGCGTAAAAGCCGAAACGGCAAAGCGTCCCATGGTATTTAATACCGCACCTGACAATGCGGCAAAACTAATAAACCATAAATAAGGAAAGGTGATTTTTAATAACGAAGAGGCCAGCTCAAATTTTTCACCGCCAGTACTCGTCGGGCCATTATCTAACCAATCAACAAACCAGCCACCAATAAAATCACAAATAACGGAGAAGCCAGCATCCCGAACAAGGTCACTAAGGTGATGATAACCCCCAAGGTACCCGATACTTGGGCAATGAGTTGACGGGTTTCATCTAACGCAACTGCTTCATTGAGGTTAGCATTTTTTTCATCACGGGCATGATATTCACTCAGCACAGGGACAAAAGATTGCGCGAATGCCCCTTCGGCAAAGAGTCTTCTAAAGAAGTTAGGAATTTTATTCGCAAATAAGAACACGTCAGCCATGGCACCGGCGCCCATCACATTAGCAATAACAACATCGCGAACTAATCCGAGCACACGAGAAATCAAGGTCATAATACTGACTATGAGCCCTGATTTAATTAACTTTTTACTCAAGAAAACATCCTTTAGCTAAACACATTTAGAGAACATTAAAAATAATGTGTATTATGAGATGATTTTCCCTCTTTAAACAATGTATAATTGCGGTTGTTCACAACATACTTGGTAAATATTCGGTAAGTTATCGTTAAATTTTCACCAAGAATTACGCTAAAAAACACAGTTGAGTAAATTGCCCTTAATAATTATTATTAGGTAAAGCGATTAAAACATTTGACAAAGCACTTAAAAACAGGCATATTTCGCGCCTTAAATTTAAGCTATATAACCATATTCTAGGAGTTCACCTTGGCTAACTCAAAGCAAGCTAAGAAGCGCGCAGTACAATCTGAAAAGCGCCGTCAAAACAATGCAAGTCGTCGTTCAATGTTACGTACTTTAGTTAAAAAAGTAATCGCAGCAATTGAAGCCGGTGATAAAGAAGTTGCAACTAAAGAATTAGCTGCTGCTACACCTATTTTAGACCGTTACGCAACTAAAGGTCTAATTCATAAAAACAAAGCTGCTCGTAGTAAGAGCCGTTTAAATACTGCTATTAAAGCACTATAGTTTTTCTGAAAGAACATTAATAAAAACCGGCTTTTGCCGGTTTTTTTTTACCTTATTTTTTACTGGTACCACGATAACTCTTCCGAGTTTTATTCCTCCTGCTCTTGCACTTATAAGTAAATTTTCATAATCTCATAAACAAATTGATATTGAGAACTCTTATGACATTGCTAGCCCTCACGCGTACCGCTATAACGACTATTTTACTAACGACATTACTTAGCTGTAATAATGACTCTGCCAGTAATAGCCAAAATAGCGCTTTACCGAACACGCAAATGTCTCCCGTCGCTCAAACGCCACAGCTTATTACTAAATATGAGCATAGGTTATCAATTTATAAAGAAGTCGCCCTGGCCGTAGATTTAAGTCATTTATCGAAAAATCAAAGGCAAATGATCTCGCTATTAATTGATGCATCAAAAATCATGGATGATCTGTTTTGGCAGCAGGCTTTTTCACAAGACAAAGAAACCTTTCTCGCCAGTATTAGCGATCCTGCCGTTAAACGTTTTGCCGATATAAATTACGGTCCCTGGGATAGATTGAATGGCGATAAAGCATTTTTAACAACCGTGAGTGATAAAGCTCATGGCGCGGAGTTTTATCCAGAAAATATGAGTAAAACAGAATTTGAACAAGCCAAATTTGACGGTAAAGATGGCTTATATTCAATGATCAGGCGCGATAATGAAGGTAAATTAATGACTATCGCCTACTCTGAAATTTATAGCGATGAAATTAATCGTGCTGCTGCAATATTAGAAAAAGCCGCCAAATTTGCCGACGATAAAGAATTTGCTAATTATTTAGTGATGCGTGCGACCGCCCTGCGCACCGATCAATATCAAGCATCTGATTTTGCTTGGATGGAGATGAAAGACAACCCAATTGATGTGGTTATTGGCCCGATTGAAACCTATGAAGATCAGCTTTATGGTTATCGTGCTTCATTTGAATCTTACGTATTAATAAAAGATTTATCGTGGAGCAAGAAATTAGCAAAATACACGCAGTTCTTACCTGAATTACAACAAGAGCTACCCGTCGCTAAAAGATATAAAGCGGAAGTGCCCGGCTCAGATGCTGATTTAAATGCCTACGACGTTATTTATTATGCCGGCCACGCTAATGCCGGTAGTAAAACTATTGCCATTAACCTGCCTAATGACGAACAAGTACAATTAGCAAAAGGTACCCGCCGCTTACAACTTAAGAATGCCATGCGAGCAAAGTTTGATGCCATTATGTTACCTATTGCAGCAACATTAATTGCCCCTGAACAGCGTGAAAATGTTACCTTCACCGGATTTTTTGCCAATACCATGTTTCATGAAGTGGCTCATGGCTTAGGTATAAAAAACACCTTAAATAATAAAGGTACAGTTCGACAAGCCTTAAAAGAGCATGCCAGTGCATTAGAAGAAGGTAAAGCCGACATTTTAGGCTTATATATGGTACGTCAACTTATTGAGAAAGGTGTTATTACCGAAGGGACACTTGAACAGTATTATACTACCTTTATGGCGGGTATTTTCCGCTCTGTTCGCTTTGGTGCTAGCTCAGCACACGGTAAAGCGAATATGGTTCGCTTTAATTACTTCCAAGAACAAGGTGCATTTTCTCGTGACGATAAAGGGTTATACAGTATTAACATCGCTAAAATGAGTGAAGCAATCGATTCATTATCAAGAAAAATTTTAATGCTTCAAGGTAAAGGAGACTATCAAGGCGTCAGTGAACTAGTTGCCAGCAAAGGTATTATTAGCGATACCCTTGCGGCGGATTTATTACGTTTAGAAGCAGCCAATATCCCCGTTGATATCGTTTTTAAACAGGGTAAAAAAGTGCTCGGGCTTTAATCCCTTAAAAAGGGGAGCTTATCAAATAAATGTGTTATTTGGCTTTATGTTCAACAACATAACACGTTGGCAACGCTGTAAAATGTATATTTAACGTTCGACATACAATCAATATTGAAGTTTTCATTCATTTCCTTCATAGTACTTTTACCAATAAAACTTTATTTTTCAAAGGTTAGCTATGAAGGAATTTGACTTTATCATCATTGGTGGTGGCTCTGCCGGCTGTGTACTCGCAGACAAGCTCTCCGTTTGTGGCAAGTTTCAAGTTTGCTTATTAGAGGCAGGTCCTAAAGATACCCACTGGAGCATTCATATGCCGCTGGGGATTATCGAATTAATCAAAGATAAAGTACGTAACTGGCAATATAACTCCGCACCAGAGCCGACGCAAAACAATCGTAAAATATTTAACCCTCGCGGTAAAACATTAGGAGGTAGTAGCTCCATTAATGCCATGCTTTATGTGCGAGGCCAACCAGAAGACTATGATCACTGGCGCGAGCTTGGCAATGACGGTTGGGGCTTTGATGATGTGCTACCCTACTTTAAAAGCACTCAACATCAAGAGCGGGGAGAATGCTATTTACACGGTGTTAATGGGCCATTAAATGTGGCCGATTCACGCTCACAGCCAAAAATTCACGATGACTTTATTCTGTCAGCTCAACAAGCAGGCTACCCACTGAATAACGATTTCAATGGCGAAGCCCAAGAAGGAGTTGGCTATTACCAAGTGACTCAAAAAGATGGTCAACGTTGTAGTGCTGCTAAAGCCTTTTTAACCCCTAATTTACGCCGACCTAACCTAACAGTAATCACCGATGCTAACGTGCAAAAAATACTGTTTAACGACGATAAAACCGCGATAGGTGTCAGTTATAAGTATAAAGGTAAGCTCCTTAATATTTTTGCCGAGAAAGAGGTGTTACTAAGCGCTGGTGCGTTTAATTCCCCACAGCTGTTAATGTTATCGGGCGTTGGACCAACGTCAGAGCTTAACCAGCATAATATTGAAATAATCCATCCTTTAGCCGGTGTCGGTAAAAACTTGCAAGATCACCCTGACATTGTGGTTAGCACTCATCATAAAAAGACTGAATTATTAGCGTTACGTCCAAAAGCATTGTGGTGGCTAATGAAGCAAGCCGCAAGTTACTTCCCCTTTTCGCCGGAAAAAAAACGCGCCGGGATGTTAACCTCAGCGGTTGCTGAGTCAGGAGGTTTTATTAAATCATCCGCTGATTTAGCTCGCGCCGATCTCCAGTTACATTTTATTCCTGCTGCTTTTGATGATCATGGTCGAAATTTGAAAATGTTACTCAACTATGGCGTGTCAATTCATAGCTGTTTACTGCGCCCTAAAAGTCGTGGCACTGTTAGCCTAAATGGCGATAAAGCCGAGCTGCCGCCAAAAATAACCTTGAATATGCTCGATGATAAAAGCGATCAAGAACAAATGATCACCAGTGTTAAAATCGCCCGTAATATTTTAGCCCAAGCACCACTAGCCACTGATAACGGTGCTGAGATTTCGCCAAGTATAAACTGTCAAAGTGACGAAGAAATTTTACAATTCATAAAAAATAAAGGGAATACTATTTACCATCCGGTGGGAACCTGCAAAATGGGTAATGATGAACTTGCGGTTGTTGATAGTAAATTACGCGTGCACGGCTTGAATAAGCTCAGAGTCATTGATGCCTCAATTATGCCGACCTTGATCAGTGGCAATACCAATGCACCCACCATTATGATTGCCGCTAAAATAGCGGATGAAATATTGGCTCAATATTAAGCGTAATATTAATGATACTAACGCTTGAACACTACATTTAATTACGACACTTAATCACGGTATTTAATCGCTAAAGCCTACTCGGTAAATTTATTCCTTAACGTTTATTCCTTAAAGTTTATTCCTTAAATTAAGGCAATAAAAACAGCAATAAAAAAGGGAGCATCAAGCTCCCCTCTTATTATTACTCATTGAATACAATGACTGTCAGCAATAACTTAATTAGAAGCTAAAGTCATCTTCAGCAAGATCCATCATCGAGTCAGCACCATTTGCTACACAAGCAGCATGACCATTAGCTCTTGGTAAGATACGCTGAAAGTAGAAACGTGCTGTTTTTATTTTGGCTTGATAGAACGCCGCATCGCCTTCGCCAGCAGCTAACTTATCTTGTGATACTTTAACCATTTTAGCCCAGAAGTATGCCAATGTTAGGTAGCCTGAATACATTAAGTAGTCAACGGAAGCAGCACCAATTTCATCTGGGTTTTTCATCGCTTTTAAGCCAACAGCTTCGGTCATTTTTTGCAAATCACCACCAAAAGTCATGATAGGTTTAATAAACTCTTGCATCGCTTCATCGTTAGCATTAGCAATACAGAAAGCCGTTACCTCAGCACCAAATGGTTTTAAAAGTTCACCTTTCGAACCTAAAATTTTACGCGCTAATAAATCTAATGCTTGAATACCGGTAGTGCCTTCGTATAAACAACTGATTTTAGTATCACGCATCAATTGTTCCATGCCCCACTCTTTAATAAAGCCGTGACCACCAAATACTTGTACGCCATGGCTAGTACATTCAAGGCCTAACTCAGTTAAAAATGCTTTAGCAATGGGGGTTAATAACGCTAATTTAGCTTCTGCAGTGGCTTTCTCTGCGGCATCAGTACTAACATGGCCAATATCAACTAACTGAGATAAGTAAGCAACTAATGCTCTACCACCTTCGGCAATAGATTTTTGTGTTAACAGCATACGGCGTACGTCAGGATGAACAATAATCGCATCTGCCGGGCCTTCAGGGTTTTTAACACCTGAGATAGAACGCATTTGTAATCGGTCTTTCGCATAAGCTAATGCACCTTGGAAAGACGCTTCTGCTGCAGCAACACCTTCTGTTGCCACACCTAAGCGAGCAGCATTCATAAAGGTGAACATACAGTTTAATCCGCGGTTCACTTCACCGATTAAGTAACCTTTGGCGCCATCAAAGTTAATAACACACGTTGCATTAGCATTGATGCCCATCTTATGCTCAATTGAACCACAGCTAACGGCATTTCTATCGGCCACTTCACCTGCTTCGGTAACATTAAATTTAGGGACAATAAATAATGAAATACCTTTACTACCTTCTGGAGAACCAGGAATTCTGGCAATAACAATATGGACAATATTGTCAGAAAGATCATGTTCACCGGCTGAGATAAATATTTTAGTACCACTTAATGAGTAGCTACCATCGTCATTTAACTCCGCTTTAGTGCGTAACATACCTAAATCGGTACCACAATGTGGTTCAGTTAAACACATAGTGCCTGTCCATGAACCTTCAACTAACTTAGGCATAAAGGTACTTTTTTGAGCATCACTACCATGCTCTTCAATAGTGGCTAACGCACCATGGCTTAATCCTGGGTACATCGCGAAACTATGGTTAGCACCTGAGAATAACTCAGAAATAGCGGTGTTTAATGAATGCGGTAAACCTTGACCACCAAAGTCAACGTTTTGTGATAATGTTGGCCAGCCACCTTCAACATATTGTTGGTAAGCGCCTTTAAAGCCATCAGGCGTTGTTACTACACCATCGTTCCAAGTACAGCCTTGCTCATCACCAATTTGGTTAATTGGCGCAATGACTTGTTCAGTAAATTTAGCCGCTTCAGAAATAATGGCATCAACCATATCAAGACTTGCATCTTCATAGCCTAGTTTTTGATAGTGGCTATCGCAATCAAGCAACTCTTGCATAACAAACTTCATATCTCTTACGGGTGATTTGTACTCTGGCATGGGTTCTCTCCAATATTTATTTCAGCGACTTGCAATGACATTCATCGTCAATGAGTAACAGGTCAGTGGTCCGACTTTCAAACAGGTGTTTGATTTAATCATGTTCTTCCACATTTTTAAAGAAAAACTTACCAAATCAAATTAAATACCGTTCAAAAAATAACAGTTTTGCTCTTAATATTAGTCGTTATTAACTAGTTATGAATTAAATATGGTTGTAAATAATGAAGAAAAAAAGACAAAAAAAAGCGCAAATAAATGCGCTTTAGTATAAATATTGATATGTTGAGCCGTTAGATATTCTCTAAGTAAGCAAATACCGAGCTAAATGCCTGCTCTTGATATTGCTTTAAGCCAGTATCACGGAAGTCGATATCTACTTGGCTTTTGGCTAATTCTTTTTTTATGTAACTGGCTGATAATATTTCAACCTGTAGCTCGCTGATCAACTGGATAGCCGCTTCTAATTTAAAGCCTACCGGACCACCAGCAAACTTCCCTTTTAACGCACGTCCTTTAATCAGTACATTTGTTACTTGGTAATCTTCCATTAACTTTGCAAAAGTAAACTGAAATTTTTGCACTTGTTCAGCATCACCAGCGTTATCTAAACTTACTTTTTGTACTCGGGTATGAGGAATATCATACAAGTTATTTTCTTTGCTCATGATACAAATAATTGCATCATTACCTTTTATCTCAACACCACATGCTTTCATGGAAAAATCTCAACTATCTTAATTGCTGGCATTATAGCTAAATTCTTAACAGAAGAAAATGGAAGTTACTGAGTGTTAACGGTATGATTTACCTTATCCAACGAATAGCAGTAAAGTAACAAAATGAAAAAAACATGCATCATTACTGGTGGTAGCTCAGGTATCGGCTTGAGTATAATGAAGTTATTTTTAGATAATAACTACCAAGTATTTAATTTAGATTTACTGCCATCGTCACAGGGCCAATTTTGCCCGTGCGATGTCAGTAACACCGAGCAGGTTACTGACATTATCAATAGCATCAGCGACAATAACGCTATTGATGTTTTAGTGTCTAATGCTGGAATTCATTATTCTGCCACTATTGAAAATACCTGTGAAGCTGATTTTGACAAGGTAATGAACATTAATGTTAAGGGCGCTTTTGCTGCCATTAAAGCGGTGCTACCTTCGATGAAGCAGAACCGCAATGGCGCCATTATTTTAATGTCTTCTGAGCAAGCACTGGTCGCCAAGCAAAACTCTTTTGTTTACAACTTAACTAAAACAGCGATTGCATCGATGGCGAAAACCACTGCGTTAGATTATGCCGCCTTTAATATTCGTGCGAATGCTGTTTGTCCTGGCACCATCGAAACCCCCCTTTATCATCAAGCGATCGATAATTACTGTCAAAAATCAGGGGCAGATAAGGCAGAAGTACATCGCGAAGAAGCGAGTTTACAGCCGTTGAATCGAATAGGCCAACCGGAAGAAGTTGCTGAACTCGTGTTATTTTTAGCCTCGAGCAAAGCAAAATTTATCACGGGCAGCTTGCAAGTTATTGATGGTGGTTACACCGCACAATAGGGGCCAAATATATCGCGATGAAAATTATTGATCCTCACCTACATTTATTTGACCTCACGCAGGGAAACTATCACTGGCTAAAAGCTAACGTTCCACCTTTTTGGCCAAATAAATCGCTAATTAATAAATCATTTTCCGAGCAAGATTTACTACTTAACTCCCCAATAACCTTAGCTGGCTTTATTCATATTGAAGCCGGCTTTGATAATGAGCGCCCTTGGCGAGAATTGGCCGCATTAGAACAAGCATGTCATCAGCCATTTCGTGCTATTGCCACTATCGATTTAACCACGACTGAAACTGTGTTCAAACAGACGTTAACTCAATTAATGGGGTACGATTCATTTGTCGGTGTTCGTCATATTTTAGATGAACAAGTAGCAAGTTTATTAGCGGATCCGCAGGTGCAGCGTAATTTCAGCGTACTGAATGAGATGGCGAAACATCGCCACTTGATCTTTGAAACACAATTAACGCTCACAACTGACACACCTATTAAGGCATTGTGCCAGCTGTTTAAACACAATCCCAATATAGTATTTATTGTTAACCATGCCGGCTTTCCTCCTAACAATATCAATAGCCTTGAATGGCAGCACTGGCAACAAAGCTTGCAAGCGTTAGCGACTTTTGAACAAGTAGCCATTAAATGTTCAGGCTGGGAAATGCGTGCAGCGAATTATCAGCAAAATTGGCGCAATACCGTGCTGACCACTATTTTCACTATTTTCGGCGAAAAAAAAGTGATGTTAGCCAGTAACTTCCCGCTGTGCTTGTTTAGTCACAATAACTACCAAGATTATTGGCATTCAATCGTTAGTAGTAAGTTTTTTCAATCATTGAACGCACAAGAAAAAAGCGCAATATCTTACGATAATGCGCTTCATTGGTATGCGATGTAGTCGTTACTGACGCCTTAACAACTAATTAGTAAATATTTACTGAGTTATTAGTGAGTACTTACTTAATAGTTACGTGCGGTGAACGTTTCACTATTTCATCATTTAATTCAATACCAATACCCGGCACTTCGGTGACTTGGAAAAAACCATCAACCGGCTGTGGATCTTGTAAACACAACTCACGGTTCCAATCTTTAATTGCGTAAGTATGGTGCTCATGAATTAAAAAGTTAGGAATAGCGGTTTCTAAATGTAATGAGGCTGCTGTTGCTACCGGACCGCCACAGACATGTGCTTGAATGCGAATATCATAAACATCGGCATAGTCACACACTTTCTTCGCTTCGGTAAAACCACCACACAAGCCAACATCAGGTTGTAGTACATCAATACTTTGATCTTCAAAATATGGTCGCACATCCCAACGGTGATATAAACGCTCACCACCGGCAATAGGTACATTGACATTATCAGAGACTTTTTTATGGACTGCTGGGTTTAAGTAGTTCACTGGCTCTTCGTACATCATACAACCAACTTCTTCAACTATCGCGCCCATTTGTATCGCTGAAGCTGCGCCCATTAATGAATGCGATTCAAAAATAATATCAACATCTTCACCAACAGCATCACGAATAGCGCGTAATCTGTTGCCAAATAAGCGCATTTGCGGTTTAGTAAATAGTTTGGTGCGATCAAATGAAGAGCTACCATCTTTGTTGTAAACAATAGGATCCACTTTTACCGCATCATAGCCTTCACTCACCGCTTTTAATGCCGCTTGCGCATATTCTTCTGGCTCAATCAGTTTAGTAATTTCACTGTCCCAATCAAATTGCAATTGGCTGGCGTAAGTACGTAACTTATCATTGACCTTCCCCCCTAATAATTGATAA